>Ga0181379_1000581_pt1 | contig 17881 bp, 37 predicted proteins | sample 2SPOviralmetaG_FD_130115 | JGI IMG/M metagenome (GOLD analysis project Ga0181379, IMG submission 130115) | Marine viral communities from the oligotrophic San Pedro Time Series (SPOT) site, San Pedro Channel, CA, USA - 2 SPOT_SRF_2009-07-10 | ecosystem: Environmental > Aquatic > Marine > Strait... | reverse complement strand
TTTGTGTAAACTTAAATACCATTTGGGCAGATATAGATATCTTACCTTTTATGTTGAGGTATTTAGCTACAGCTGCTGCTGTGAAGTTTCTGGTTAGTCTATTTGAAGACTCAGTTCCTACCCATGCATCTCCATCAGTTACCTCTAGGTCTCTAGGATATGAACTTATTCTAGCCATGTGTTAGTTTTTTAAGAGTATATTCTTATTTCTATCGAAGTTCCCGCTAGCATACCGTCTACATAACCACCACCGCCTGAGCTAAACTGATCGATATCTATAACTGTTGTGCTTGTTATTTTACCACCTAAATTAAGATCTCCTGTAGCATTTTCAAATATAACAACTTTATTTGCAGGAAGTGTTATACCGGATATTGTTACTTTGTATTTACCAGTTGTAGTTCTTGACCAAACAAAAGTTCCACCTGTTGTATTTTGTAATACAGTTGCAACTGGAGCTGCTGTTCCAGCTTGTAGCAATGCCGCTGTATAGACTGTGTAGCCTAGACTATATGAGTTTGCGAATGCAGCGATGCTAGATACACTGAAGTTTTTAGTTAAGTTTCTAGTCTTTCCACTTGTATCTGTGTAGAGTTGTGTACCTGGTACTAAATCAGCAGCCGCTGGTGTACCTATTGGATACGTTGATATGTTTGCCATAGTGTTTGTGTTTGTATACTCTATATACTTACAGGTATAGCGATTTTTTTACAAGTGTGACAGTAGCCTGTTACTTATATACCTTATAAGGCTTATGTCACGTTTTAAAAGTATTATAAATAGGGAACCATAGCGTCCCTCTCCTACTTTTTTCCTTTATTTTCCCAGTAAAACGCCTTTTTTTTCACCGGGATGGGCCTTTTTTAGTGCTTTTTCCTGAAATCGTTTACCTTTTTAGTTTATTCCACATAACCTCATCTTTTTCGATACTTAATACAATTGTTACTGGATAATAAATACGTAACCAATTAATAATAAACATTTATACTATGTCAAAAGAAAAACTTACCCAAACAATCGGATTATCAATCGCCCTCGGATTTATCTTACCATGTCTAACACTCATTTCAATCCACGTCATTAGTAATATTCACTAATATGACACTATGTCATGACAATAAGTCACTGAATACTAAGTAGTAAGTAGTATATGACAATATGTCTCGTGTATGACACAATGACACTTCGACCAATACATTACTAACAATTACACCAACTAAATAATTCTACACCTTTTCGATACTTAATACAGTATCAAATGGATAATAATAATGTAACAAAATAATAATCAAATAAATAAACTATGTCAAAATTAAATTCAAAAAGATTCGTCATCAGACAGTCACTCATCGGAAAAAATCAAATCATTGAAGTAACTTTCAAAAATGGTAAATCAGTCACTTACAATCACGACAAAGTGTATGAAGTTATGAAGTCTAAACTAGAAACTATGAACTGTTTCTTAAAATACAAATCTTATACATCTTCTACCTCAGTTCCATTACTTGTCAGAGATTTAATGGAAGTATAATATAACTTCACAAAATGTAGTAATGGTTTACGTGAGTTCGATTCTCACACTACAACTAATTCGATACATAATACCGTGTCAAATGGATAATATAATCGTAACCAATAAATAATAAATATGAAAGAATTAATCAATCAAATCAAATCAGAATTTCCATTCAATCCATTGACCGACTGTCGAGAAAAATATAATGAAATGATTCAAGATTATTTATATGAAGAAATAATAATAAATCTATAATAATATGAAATATACTCTAACTTGTAACAACGGTAAAGAAATCGACATGACTTCTTACATAATCCAACAATCAGAAAACAAAATAACTAGACAAGATGTTCTTGACAGAATAGAGTTCTACAAATCAACTAATAAATAATACTATGGAATATAACGATTATCCTCAAGAACAGATCGACTTAAAACTTAAACAAGTCGAAGAGTTCGAATCAAAGTTCGGTGAAAAACCAGTAAGTAAGTCATGGCGAAAATGGTGTACTGACAGTAAATACAGACAAAACGAGTGGAAGTTCAGACAAAACATCGCGAACAGTATTAAACCTAACGTTGACTACAGATGAAAAGAAAATACAAACAAAAGTTATTGTTCAAAATAACTCGTGCTCAAATAGAATCTATTGAGAGACAGTATTGGACAAGATATAATAATGATACAATAGAAACAATGTTAAAACTAAAATAATAAACTATGAACAAAAGAAAAACAATTGTAATCGCGTGTGTTTTATTTGTTGGCGGATATATGGTCGGCGACAGAAATGGAAAACAAAAGAAAGTAAATGAAATTAAACAAACAATGACAGATCTACAAATGGATTGGTATCACTGGCAAGATGTAGAATCAATAATTGAAGATGAATCTATTAATGGAAACGTAATTATCATAGGAGAATGAATAAAATAATTATCGCGATAGCGATATCCTTAACAGGACAGACAAAAGAGTTAAAACTTTGTAACTTAAAATGTACTAATCATACTAAAGATGTAATAAGAGAAACTTCTCCTGATATTATGGAAGATCCTAGATATTATGATGGTCTTGAAAGTGGTTATATATTATTATGTAACGGTGAATCTGAAGGATTTACTAATCACAACACAGGTGAAATATCGTGCGACGGAAGCAATCACGAGTGTAGCGAAGGAAATACGTGTAAAAACGGTGAAGGCGAGTGTTTTGTGTGTTATTAAATCGATACATAATACGAACCTAATTGGATAATATAAATGTAAACAAAATAAATAATAAATAATCTATGCAAAAATTAAAATTCCTTCCTAACAATCAAATCAAATTATCAAACAAAACCTACAAAGGCTATAACGTCGGCGAATTACCACCTAAATTTGCTTTCATTTATAATGAAGACAAAGATCAAGATGGCATTAACTCCTGGTTTAATTACAAAGGTCTTACTTACGTAGAAAAAAATATATTACCATGGTAGTATCTAACATGAAACAGCTTCTAGCCTATGCCGAAGCACAGAAAAAACTAAGAGCAGACGGGCATAGACGTCTAACTCTCCTCAACGGAACGTGTAGTGGACTTACTGACGCAGAGTACAACAGAGTTGTAACCAGACAGAAATCTAGTTTCTCAAAAGCTAGAAAGTTCACTCACAACCGTATGTGGCAAGAAACACACAAAAAATTCGATGTACAACAATTAAAATTAATTAGAAAAACACTATGAGAAACTTAGAACAAGAAAATATGGACTGGAGACAGAGACGTGTAGAATTAGTAGACTTATTCGCTAAACGTATGTTTATAGAGTATAATATCAAAGAAATGACTACCGACAGACAGAAGAAAAATGGCACAAGACAATTTGTGTTGCCTAATGGCGATCAATTAGCCTCGTATACTTCAGGCTATGTCAGAAGATGTAACTCAAGCGATAGAATATATCAACTAAACAAGCAGTATAAGCGCGAAGAACGATGGACAGTAATGTCTGATGGTAAATTAAAAACTATTAAAGCTACGTGTTATGCTAGAGAATTAATCAATGATCCACTTGCAAGACTTATGTATATAGTAGACTTTTGCAAAAGAAATTACAATATGAGAAACTTAACAATGTACTAATATGAGTAAAATGTCAGAAATAGATCAGATAGCGCAAGGCGTAGCTGGTATAACAATGGAACTAATGTATGATAGCGTTGATTGGCAAATAGCAGATCAACCTGTTGAAGGCGATGATTACAATGCTTTACATAGCATGGTAATGAATAAGGCTATAGAGTATATGTATAAATCGATACATAATACGAAAAAAACTGGATAATATAAATGTAACAAAATAAAATAAATAATATGTATTGTAGATGCGGCACAGCAGTGCACCCCGTTAGATTAGAATTAGGTTATAAAACATGTATGCCATGTAGTACAACTAAAACGTACTCTTACGTTCCTATTATCGAGCACAAAACGGGTAATACAATACAAATCGTCAGCCAAGAAGTAAGTGCATCAGTACACAGAGCTTGGCGACGCAAGTAGCAGGACGAGTAGCCTAATTAGGTTAACCGCGGCGCAAGCAAAGGTGACACATAGGTGAATTGCCTGCTACTAACGGGAGTGATAAGGTGAGCTAAGAAATAGGAGACGAAAGTCATACTAACTTAAACGGCGGTTCGATTCCGCCCACTTCCACTTCGCGCTGTAGAGCAGTGGCCAGCTCGTCGGGCTCATAACCCGAAGGTCGTCGGTTCGAATCCGGCCAGCGCAACTAAAACAATTAAATTATGAGTACAAGAAGTAAAACGTTTGTTATACACAGACAAGAAGCAGAAAAATATGTAGCAGGATTTGCTATAAACCCCGCGGAAATAGCTGACAAAAGCTATGTAAACATGTATTTACATCACGACGGCTACATAGAAGGCGTAGGATTAGACATTGCTAAGTGGGTTAAACAAATGCAAGATGTTAAAGGTTTCACAGAATTTAGTGATCCATCAAGAATAGCATCTCATTTAGTTAAAGACTTTCATTACAATAGTCAATACTTATATCCTAACAATTACGAAATAGAAGTAGCTTATACTTATATATTGTGGTGTGGCAAGTCAGACGTGTGGATTAGCCAATGGAGTGAATACGAAGATAAATGCACCTTTGTAGGTAGTGTAGAAAAACTAATATCGAAACATAATACAGACTAAACTGGATAATATAATAAACAAAAACAATGAAAGACAAAAACCTTTACCAAAGACTCAAACCAGAGCACAAAAAAAGCTTAGCTAAAGCCTATAAAGGCAGAAAGCACTCGCACAATGCTTTAATTAATACTCTTAAAGATAAGTATTATTTTACATCTGTGCCTTACGGCGATGCTTTTGACATTATGAATTCGTGTGATTTAGATTTTCTAGGTGATGCATTTAAAATACAATACTAATGAGCGATACAATTAAAAAATGGCATGAAATGCAAGAAGAAAAACAAACAAATTACATTACAGAAGAGCTTATTGAACAAAAAATGATAAGCTATGGCTACGGCGAAACAGATTCTCACGACGAAGAATACATCAAAGAATTAGTACTAAAGCATTATGATGCTGAACTAACAGATCAATGGCAGCAGAATTGCGACTACTATATCTACGAAGAATCTACAGCTGATGGTTACAGTATTTTTGTAGCAACACACGACACTAACTCCGTATGTGTAAGCGAAGACATACACTATTATGACAGCGATTTAAGCAGCGTGTTACAAGATGCTATTAAAGATGGCGGCGAAATATACGTTGATGATTACAACCAAGACTTTATAGATGATGCAATACAAGAATTATATGTTTATTTAGCTGAAAGATTTCACGATCAAGCAATTGACGAACTTGAAGACGAAGGTTATAAACAAAAAGATGAAGATTAACATGACAGATAAAGAATTAAAAAAACTAGCAGATTTTATATCCGAAAGAATTATAAAAGAAATGAACAAAATGTTTCAGTTTAGCGAGTACGATCCTGAAGAAGCTGAAGAACAAAAGCTTTTATCAGAGCTAGCTACAGCTATGACAGAACTAGATTATAATTTAGAAAAAGAAAATTATGCTCAGTGTGAAAAATTAAAAAATAAAATATACGTAATAGAAAATAAACTAAATAAATTCAAATAATATGATAAAACCAATGCTCGCATACAAAGTAGACAAAAAACCTGTCGACTGGTCCGAGAAAGTATACATGCAACCTAAGCTAGACGGTGTTAGATGTGTGATTAAACTCGGCGACAATAATGAAGTACAAGCTTTTTCACGTACAGGTAAACCGTGGCTCAATATAGCTCACATTACTAATTCATTACATTTCTTTTTCACACAACACCCTGATATTATACTAGACGGTGAGTTGTATAATCATGATCTAAGAGACGATTTTAACAAAATCATATCATTAGTCAGAAAAACTAAACCAACGCCATCTGACAGAGATGAGGCATCTAAACTAGTACAATTTCATTGCTATGACTACATAGAAACTGTGTTAAACATGCCTTATAGCTACAGAAAAGATCAACTAGCTACTTCTGACATGTATTCTTATTGTGTAAAATACGTACCTACAAAAATAGTAGACAAAGACTTATCACTTAAACAACATAAAATAAACTTAGATAGAGGCTACGAAGGTTCTATACTACGTCTTGACAAGCCTTACGAGTGTAAACGCTCTTACAACTTACAAAAGTTCAAAGACTTTCATGACACCGAAGCTCTTATTGTTGGCTACGAAGCAGGTAAAGGCAAGCGTGAAGGTACGCTAGGTAAATTCTTAATGCAAGACGATGACGGCAACAAGTTCGGTTGTCCTCCAGGCAAAGGTTTTACTTACAAAATGCTTGCAACTATACAAGACAACATTCATGACTACATCGGCAAGCGTGCTACATTCACGTATTTCGAACGTACACCAGCCGGTAGTTACAGACATCCATTTTACAAAGCTTTACGTAACTATGAGTAAGCTTATATACCAATTATACAACGACAATATGATAAGCGAAGAAGTAGTACACTTATTATTAGATGCACATTATAATAGAATAAGCAAACGAAAATACTAATGAATATATTTTATTTAGATAGAGACCCTTACAAAGCTGCTGAGATACAATACAACAAACATGTTGTTAAAATGATCTTAGAATCAGCTCAAATGCTTTGTACTGCACATCATCATTATGACAACGGAGATACTGTACCATACAAAAAAGCACATTATAACCACCCATCAACTATATGGTGTAGACAAAACAAAAACCAATACAGATGGCTATATAATCACATGATAGCACTAGGTAAGGAATATACGGCTAGATATGGTAAAACACATTTATCAATAACTAAATGTAAGAAGCCACTAGCCTGTTATCCTCCTGGTATACCAGACGGTGTTTTTAACGAACCTCCACAGTGTATGCCTGATGAATATAAAGTAAATGGCGATAGTATTTCAGCTTATTGGAATTATTATGAAAAAGAAAAACATACAATAGCCGCAAAAGACGAAAAACTAATATTTAGAACAAATGACAAGAAGAAAATTATACAAACACATGGAATCAACTGATTCCTTCGGAATTAAAACTAAAATTAAAAATTTTACTAAACCAAGGGTGACAAAAGCCCCTAATAGTACTAAAGTAAGACCCTAATGTCACAAACTAGAAACATGAAATGGTTGAATGATCGCAACATAGTGTATCGTCAAGATCCTATCAACGACAAACCAACTGAAGAAACCGCTTTGTATAGCTACTATGAAAATGGTACATACGAGTGCTATCACTTGTTTCGTAGTAAAGCAAAGATTACAACATACAAGTCTTTAAAATGGCATTACCTTGTTTTATATTATTTAAACCCTAATATACCTATGACCGGCTTTTTTAAGTTTATATCAAATAAAGAAAACGGATTTGTTACATTTTTTATTAGTGATAAAAAACTAGATGAAATGATAAACGATGTTATTAGGTACGGTGGTGAAGCGCCTGTAAACAAAATACGTAAAATAATATTTAAAGACTATAGCGGATTAACTCCTAACGAGAAAATGAGTATCGTAGGTAAACTAATAGGTAGATCAAGCAGAGTAGACGAAGAAGCTATTTATCAATGCATGTTAGATTTAAGTCATGACGGAGAAAATATAACATGGTCAAGAATAGCAAGTCTACTCGATTGCTCTACAAGAACTATTCAGCGTAACTTAACAAAACAACTAAGAGAAGAAAAACAAATACTAAATACATAAACATGAGAAAAGATTTTAACGAATGGATGGCTAGTATAGGTAATATATACTACTCAGATAATAACCTAATGTCTCAGGCATTTGAAAAAATAGAAGACAATGAAGAAATATAACGTACAAAACTACGTAAGATATAAAAATGATTTAAAAAGATCTATGCCTGATGAAAAATCTTATGATAAGTACACTCGCAAAGAAATGATAATAAAATTTATGCCTCTTGTAGAAAACTTAGCTCGTAAATTCTCTACAACACAGCAAGCTTCAGGTGTATTAAGTATTAACGACTTATTGCAAATAGGTAATGAAGGCTTAGTAAAAGCTGTAGATAAATTAGACTGGAATCAATTGACAGACTCTGAAGATATAGAAAAAACATTAAAATCTTTTTTTAGTAAAAGAATTAAAGGTGCAATGCGAAGACGTATTGACATGGCTAGAGGCGACATGCGTATACCTGAGCACAAACTCAATGAAATACGTAAAAACCCTAAAGACAAAGCTATGGTTGCTATGTTTTTTAATAGTATATTTTTATCTATAGATGCGCAAGTAACAAATGACGACGATGAGAATATGATGTATCAAATACCTGATAAATCAGAGCCTTATAATATACAATTACTTAACGTTTACTTAAAAGGTTTAATGGAAAAATTCTTAGAATACAATGAATACGAAGTATTAAGATTATCATATGGATTAGATTGCAACAAACACTCCGCTGTAGAAATAGCAAAACATCTAAACATAAAAGGAGTAAGCTCTTACGTGCGTGTTTCAGAGCTAAAAAAACAAGCTGTACAGAAATTAATAGACAACGTAGACCACTCGCAAGTGCTTGATATAGTGTAAGTTAAGCGAAGTGAATAATGTAAACAAACAATTAAACATGTAATTATATTAATAAGCAATTTAAATAAGAACGAATGAACATAAACGAAAAATTAGCGACAATCCAAACAAAGTTTAAATCGAAGAAAAGTAGATTTAATTCCTTCGGCAAGTATAACTTCAGATCAGCCGAAGACATCCTAGAAGCAACTAAACCCTTTCTATTAGAGTTAGGAGTATCAGTAACGATCAATGAAGAAATTATCAGTGTTGATCCACTACCTATGATGCAGTCTACTGCAAACGTAAGTGATGGCGAAAACAATATAAGTGCTACAGCAATTGTAGGTGTTGACTTAAATCAAAAAGGTATGAACGTACCTCAGCAATTTGGCTCAGCGTCTTCTTATGCAAAAAAGTATGCATTAGGTAATTTATTCTTGATTGATGATACAGCTGATAGTGACGCTACAAATGATCACGGCAAAAAGAAATTTACGCCAAAAACAACTAAACCAACACTCGCATCAACTAAAGATCCAGCATTTGCAAAAGCAAAGGATTATGTCAAAGCAGGTGGTAAACTAGAGGCTATAAAAGCCAAGTATGCTCTTTCGCAAGAAGTAGAGCAACAACTAACAACACTGTAATATGAACAAGCAAGAAGTTTTAAAAGCGCTAGAAGATGACAGTAATTACTATGGAGATTTTGGTAAAAAATACTTAAGTAATTCAGACATATCTACGCTACTTACAAACCCTTTGGCTTTAGGACAAAAGCAAGCGCAACGTCCTGCTTTTTTAGTCGGCGGTTACTTTCATACAGCTATACTTGAGCCTGACAAGCTTAAGAACTTTAAGATAGTAGAAGCAACAACTAGAAATACTAAAGCATACAAAGAGATATCTGACGGTGAAATGTGTTTATTAAAACATGAAGTTGATTCAATAGAGTTAATGACAGAAAAGATGTTAAACAACGAAGTATGTAGAGACTTAATAAGATCAACTAATGTAGAATACGAACGCCCAGGTATTACAGAGCTTGAAGGTCAAATGTGGAAAGGTAAAGCTGATATTGTAAACCATGATGAAAAGCTGATCATTGATTTGAAAACGACAGCAGATATCACTAAGTTTAAGTATTCAGCATCTAAGTACAACTACGACAGTCAAGCTTATATTTACAGTAAGCTGTTTGGTTATGAAATGCTATTTATTGCAATAGATAAAAACACACACCAAATAGGTATCTTTGATTGCTCACCACAATTTTACGAACGTGGCAAAGATAAAGTAGAAAGAGCGGTACAGGCTTATGAATTGTTTTACAAGTCTGAGGATTTTGATCCTAAACAATATTTTTTAACTAAAACCCTTTAAATTATGGCAAGTATAATTAAAGCTAGTATTAACCTTAATGATATACCTAAAGATAAGATTATCATAGGGAAAAAAGGTAAATACTTACCAATTACGATTACACTGAACGACGAAGTTGATCAGTTTGGTAATCAAGGTCCAGTTATTGTGGATCAAACAAAAGAAGAAAGAGAGGCTAAGGTTGCTAAGACTTACCTTGGTAATGTAAAAGTGGTATGGACTAATGGAGATAATGTATCCGCCGCGCCAAGAACAGATCAACCTCAGCAAGCAGCGCCGGCTGCACAACCGGTAGATGATTTACCATTTTAAATTAAATTAAATGCAGACAACAGAGATCAATGGATTTTTGATTGACGAGTTCAATCAACATAAGCTTGAAGAGGGAAAAAAGCAGGGTATATGCCCTATTTGTTCTCACGATAGAAAACCTAAGAATCAAAAGGCGAAATGCGCGTCTTATGATTGGGAACGTGGTCTCGGTACTTGTCACAATTGTAACACATCATTTCAACTACATACGTATCAACGTAAAGGTGCTAGTGAAAAAGAATATGTAAGACCTACAGTCTCAGCATATCAACAACCTGCCACCAAAGTAATTGGATGGTTTGAAACAAGAGGGATATCTCAGAAAACCTTGATCGACTTAAATGTCGGTGAAGGTTCTGAGTATATGCCGCAAACCGGTAAAGCCGAGAACACAATAAAGTTTAACTATTTCATAGGCGATCAGCTTATTAATATTAAGTATCGCGATGGTAGAAAAAACTTTAAATTATATAAAGGTGCTGAAAAAGTATTTTATAATATAAACAGTATAGTAGGTTATGACACTTGCGTTATAACTGAGGGTGAAATGGATGTTTTAGCATTACACGAAGCTGGTATACCAAACGCTATATCAGTTCCTAATGGTGCTACATTAAATTCTAACAACCTTGATTACCTTGATAATTGTATTGATTATTTTGAGGACAAAGACAAAATAATATTAGCTGTTGACTCAGATGAAGCAGGGCAAGCATTACAATCAGAATTAGTCCGTAGGCTTGGAGCTGAAGTTTGTTACTTAGCATCATTTGATGATTGTAAAGACGCTAATGAATACTTAATAAAACATGGCACAGAAAAATTGGCAAAGCGTATTGCCGGAGCGAGACCCGTACCGTTGGAAAATGTTACGACATTCAGAGATATTGAGGATGAAGTTACTGACTTTGTTCGTAATGGCTTTAAAAAAGGATACCAAGTTGGCTTGGATAATTTTGATGACATATTTTCTACTTATACCGGTCAATTTATTACGGTCACTGGTATACCTAGTAGCGGGAAATCAGACTTTGTTGATCAAATGGTTGTCGGATATAACCGTAACTATAACTGGAAGACTGCTTTTGCATCACCAGAGAACGCGCCAACGTATCTACATGCTCACAAATTAATGCGTAAAACGTGGGAAGGTATGCCAACAAAGGAAGATATTGGTGGTGATCGATGGAATAAAATAGCTGATCACTGTAATACTAATTATTTTCATATTGACATGGAACGCTACACGTTAGAATCAGTGCTTCGTAAAGGAGCTGAGCTAGTAAAACGCAAAGGTATTAAATGCTTAGTTATTGATCCATTTAATAAAGTTAGAGACGTTGACTGTAAGACAGAAGACGTTAATCGTTATACGATGGAATACTTAACTAAAATTGAAATATTTGCTAAAAAGTATGACGTACTTGTGTTCATAGTAGCTCATCCAACTAAAATGTATAAAACGCAAGATGGTAAAATAGAAGAACCAACAATGTATAACATTAAAGGTGGTGGTGAATGGTATGATGCTAGTTATCACGGTATATTAGTTCATAGAGATTATGAAGCTAGAACAGTTAAAGCTAAAGTATTAAAAGTTAAGTTTCAAAACCTCGGTGAAAACGGAGCTGAAGCACACTTTAAATGGGAGCCAAAATCTGGTTGCTTTATACCGCATGAACCTATATCTAATGATGAACCAATGCCATGGGAGTAAAAAAGAAATCAACAGGCTATAAATATTCGCCGGAAGATTTTAAAGCATATCATTGGTGTGTAAACAACGGTATATACATATCGCCATTTTGTAAAGAAAACTTTATATCATGGCATATAGATATAGAAATAAATAAAAAAATAAATAGATCACCTCAGGTTTTTGATCCAAGAGAACTATGGGAGAAAATATTTGAATATTATAAATATTATTACAATAAATATGAACAAAATATATAATAACGCAAACGAAGCTTACGAAGCTTTGCTTCATGATGCTATAGAATTAGGTGTAGACTTTGATGACACTAAGGCTTTGTTTAATTGTGGTTTTACAATTACGGATCCACAAGATAATTGGATTACAAACAAAGAACGTAAGTGGAGTTTAGAATATGCTGAAGCTGAATGGCAATGGTATTTATCTGGTGATCCTAGTATTTACAAACTAGGAGAGCTATATGGTAAGATACCGCCAATATGGACACGCATGGCTGATGAAGACGGAAAAGTAAACTCTAATTATGGATATCAATGGAAACGAAGTTGTCAAATAGACTATGTTTGTGCTAAGCTAAAAACAAACAAAAACACTAGACATGCAGCGATAAGTATATACGATGGTAAAGAATATGATAAATATAAGAAAGATACACCATGTACATATGCAATACAGTTTACAATTATAAACGATAAGCTTTGTATGTCTGTCTATATGCGTTCTAATGACATCTGGTACGGTTTCTGCAATGATCAGTATCAATTTTCATCATTACAAAAACTAATCGCTAGACGTCTTAATTTAGAAATAGGTTGGTATTATCATCACGCACATAACATGCATTTATATAACAATAAACTTTAAAAATTATGTATTATTTATACCACATACCAGGTAAAAAGATTGGCGTAACACGTAATCTTAATCACAGAGTAACCCTTATACAAGGCTATAAGGAGAATGAGTATGAAGTTCTTGAACAGTCAGACGATATAAATTATATATCAGACCGTGAAATAGAACTTCAAAAGTCTTATGGCTACAAAGTAGATATTAAAAAATATAAAAACTTATTTAATCAAATGAAAATAAACGCAACAGAGCAGACCTCAACTTTCCCTTGTCCAGTTAATAAATTAAAAGGACAATTGATGGATAACATAGGTTTAAAGTGGGAAACACCACAAGGCTATAAATTTATTATTAACAAAGAGTATATATCTTGGATAATAGCAAATGTAAAACCATCCATGTATAATGATGGTAGATCTTATATTTATAATAAAGCTTTCTACGAAGCATTTTTTAATCCAACACATACACCTGACACTACAATTGAAAGATTTGATTTAATACGTAGTTGGGCTGCGGAAAGAGGCATATATCAAACAGGTAACTCACACACGCAGTATGTTAAGCTTATGGAAGAAGCTGGTGAGCTTGCTCAAGCATTGCTTAAAAAAGATAAACCAGAAATACAAGACGCTATAGGTGATATGGTTGTTGTATTAACTAATTTAGCTTATCAAGAAGGCTTTGAAATTGAAGACTGTATTGACGCTGCTTACACAGAGATAGCAGCAAGAACAGGTAAAATGATTAACGGAACATTCGTAAAAGATGGAAATTAAAACACAAGATAAGATAGTACAAAATGTACTAAGGAAGATGGACGAACGTAGCTTAATAGGTCAAAAAAAGTACGGTGCTACAATGATGCAGGAAATACAAGGTCAAAAAAAAGATCTTAATAGATTTATTGTTGATGTACAGGAAGAACTAATGGATGCAATATTATATTTAGAATCAGCTAGATATTGTTTACGAGACGAAATAGAAGAAGCTATGATGAATAGAATAAATGTTGTAGGGCAAAACGGTAACGATGGTTTACACTATCACGATATACAATTAAATGAAGAAGAAATCTTATAAACGTAAAAAAGGACCAGTACAGTCGAAGAAGATCTCATATGATGGGATCAACTTCGCCTCTGGTTTAGAGCGTTACATGTATATGGCATTACGTAAAGCTAAAATAACAGCTTTGTACGAAGGTCAAACGTTTGAGTTATCAGAAGCTTTTGATTTCCCTTTTCAGTCATATGAAAGATGTGGTAATGGTAAGGGAGAATACAAAAACAGAGGTAACAAAAGAATACTTAACATAAAATATACGCCAGACTTTGTAGGTAAGGGTTTTATAATTGAAACTAAAGGTAGAGCTAATGAATCATTTCCATTACGATGGAAGTTATTTAAAAAACTTATTACTGAAAGAAGATTAGGACCACTTACGTTATATAAACCACAAAATCATAAGGAATGCGACGAAACAGTAAGGTTAATCCTGGAGAAGCTAAAAGAATAGCTAGAAAAATGTACGGCGAGCGCCAAATAGACAAGTGGTGTAAATGGAGTTGGGAAATGAGGAATAAGATTAAGTATAAAGAATTAGTAGAACAACAAAATAAATATAACATTAAAGTATATGGATAATGAAAATAAAAATTGGAGCCTTAGTGTTGGGACATACCCAGGTATAGTCGTAGGTATTAGAACTTATGAAGAGCCAACACAAACAACACACGTGTTGTATTTACCTTTTATTGATATAGCATTAGAGTATTTTAAATAATGGGATTATTCGATGAGCGCGTAGCGTACAAACCGTTTGAATATCCTGAATATTACACAGAAGGTTGGTTAAAACAAGCACAAGCATTTTGGTTACATACAGAGATCTCAATGCATAGCGATATAAAAGATTGGAATGAAAAACTTAACGAAAAAGAAAAACACCTTGTCGGGAACATCCTTCTTGGCTTTGCGCAGACAGAATGCGCGGTATCAGACTATTGGACACAGAACGTCGTGTCGTGGTTTCCTAAACACGAAATAAGACAAATGGCTATGATGTTCGGCTCACAGGAAACTGTGCATGCCGTGGCGTATAGCTATTTAAATGAAACTTTAAAACTAGAAGACTATGAAGCGTTTTTACACGAACCAGCCACGTCTGCAAGATTTGATAATTTGGTTGCTTATAACGGCAGCGATTCTATTGGTATTGCGAAAAGCCTGGCTGTATTTTCAGCCTTCGCTGAAGGAGTTAGTTTGTATAGTGCTTTTGCAGTGCTTTATAGTTTTCAGCTTCGAAATTTACTCAAGGGTATCGGGCAACAAATGAAATGGTCAGTAAGGGATGAATCATTGCACAGTAAGATGGGCTGCAAGCTATATCGCGATATGTGCAGTGAAAACGATCAATTACTGCATTTATGTCGAGAAGATATAGTTAAAGCTGCTGAAACAATGGTAAAGCTTGAAAGTAGCTATATTGACAAAATGTTTGAAGCCGGAGATATTGAAGGTATATCAGCTAATGATTTAAAACAATTTATAAAAAAGAGAGCAAATGAAAAACTTGTGGAACTCGGTTATGTTGACCTTGGATCGTATTTTGCGTATGACACTAAAGCAGCGGCTAATCTTGATTGGTTCTATCATCTTACCGGCGGGGTCACTCATACTGATTTTTTCGCAACTAGGCCAACTGATTACTCAAAAGCTGGAGAAGGCGAGGACTTCGAAGATATTTGGTAGTATAGATATAACTGAAGAAGAAATATACAAAGATCTTAACTGGAATGGTATGAGAGATTTTGTTAAAAAAAACAACAATGAAAGGACAAAAACAAAGTAAAACAGATTTATTAGAAAAAAGACAGCAAGCTCTTATAAAGGTTGTGCAACAACTGTTAGATGAAAATGCATATCTTAAAGACCTATCAGTAGGTACATTAGAAACAATTAAACAAATGCCAGATTATGAGGATGCAATTGAAAAACTTAAAACAAAAGTTGCTGAAGAATCTAGTAAGGCAGAAGAGGTTAAGCCCTTGGAAGCGACTAGCAACTAGAGCAGGATATATGGGAGCAGGCTTTTTAATAGCAGCTCAATGGACATTAGAACCTAGGCTTTATATCCTAGGTTTTATATGTGTAATGGTGCAAACAGCATCAAGAAAACAATGGAACTTAGTAGCTTTAAACTTAAACGGTTTAATAGCTTGGATTAAACACTTTATAGCATAAAATATGTGGGATGAAAATTGGAAAAAAGGAGAAGATTACCCTGCGTGGGGTAATACAGACGTATACAAGAAGACTATATCCGGGGGATATTTATACGACGGAGAAAGTCCTCGTGAAGCATACCAAAGAGTCGCTAAAACAGTTGCTCGTAGACTTTATAAGCCTGAAATGGCTGAGAAGTTCTTTGAGTACATATGGAACGGGTGGCTTTGCCTCGCTTCGCCAGTACTATCTAACACAGGTACTGATCGCGGTTTGCCTATTAGCTGCTTTGGGATTGATGTGGCTGATAGTATACAAGACATAGGACAAAAGAATCTAGAGATGATGCTACTCGCTAAGCACGGCGGTGGAGTTGGTATCGGTATAAATCAAATAAGACCCGCCGGCGCTAGAATTACAGGCAATGGAACATCAGATGGAGTCGTGCCCTTTTGCAAGATATACGACAGCACAATACTTGCAACAAACCAAGGATCAGTCAGAAGAGGTGCTGCTTCCGTTAATATTAACATTGAGCACGAGGATTTTGAAGAGTGACTTGATATTCGAGAACCAAAAGGCGATGTCAACAGACAATCACTTAATTTACATCAATGCGCAATCATTGGTGATAAGTTTATGCGAAAGCTTGAACAAGGAAATGCAGAAGCTAGAAATAAGTGGAGCAAATTGCTTAGAAAGCGAAAAGCAACTGGAGAACCGTATATCATGTTTAAAGGAAACGTTAATAAAAAGAATCCAAAAGCATACAAAGAAAACGGATTAAAAGTACATATGACAAACATATGTTCAGAAATTGCATTACACACCGATGAAAATCACAGCTTTGTCTGTTGCTTATCATCATTAAACTTAGCAAAATATGATGAATGGAAAAACACTAACCTTATATACGACTCCATATGGTTTCTTGATGGGGTTATGGAGGAATTTATTCAAAGAGCAAAAGGACTTAGAGGTTTTGAAAATGCCATTCGTAGTGCTCAGAAAGGACGAGCTCTTGGGTTGGGTGTCTTGGGATGGCACACGTATCTCCAAGAGAAAGGAATACCTTTTGAAGGTTTGTTATCTCAGTTTGAAACTAGGAGAATATTTTCGCAGATTAAAATTGAAAGTGAAAGGGCTAGTATGGTTCTTGCAGAAACTTATGGTGAGCCTCTATGGTGCGCTGGAACTGGTATGCGTAATACTCATCTTCGCGCTGTTGCTCCTACCGTTAGCAATAGTAAGCTCAGCGGCAATGTCTCGGCGGGAATAGAACCCTGGGCAGCTAATGTGTTTACTGAACAATCAGCTAAAGGAACGTTTATACGTAAAAATCCTACACTTGTTAAATTGCTTAGAAAACATAAAATAAATACAAATGAAATATGGAATAAAATATTGGCTGATGGTGGGTCTGTCCAAAATATTGTTGAACTTAATGATATTGTTATGGGACACGAAGTCCCCGCAAAAGAAGTCTTTAAAACGTTTAAGGAAATCAATCAACTAGAATTAGTTAATCAAGCTGGGCTGAGACAGCAGTATGTGGATCAGTCTGTTAGTTTAAACTTAGCTTTCCCAAGCGTAGCAACGCCCAAATGGCTTAATAAGGTGCATTTCGAGGCTTGGAAGAAAGGAGTTAAGACTTTATACTATACAAGAACAGAAAGCGTCTTACGGGGCGATATTGCACAGCAAGCAATG
>Ga0181379_1000579_pt1 | contig 17906 bp, 20 predicted proteins | sample 2SPOviralmetaG_FD_130115 | JGI IMG/M metagenome (GOLD analysis project Ga0181379, IMG submission 130115) | Marine viral communities from the oligotrophic San Pedro Time Series (SPOT) site, San Pedro Channel, CA, USA - 2 SPOT_SRF_2009-07-10 | ecosystem: Environmental > Aquatic > Marine > Strait... | reverse complement strand
TCCCTACGCTTCTCCTCCCTATGCTTTTCCTCCTTACGCTTTTCCTCCTTACGCTTCTCCTCTTCCGTAGATTTATTCGTATGTTGCAATTTTAAAACCTTATTTTTCAAGTGAATTTTAGTCGTATGTTTGTCCATTACTTTTGGGGCAGGAGGTTGTTGTCGTGGGGTTTTAACCCCTATTTGTAGTTTATTAATCCCATTTTTATGAGCTATTAATAATTTTTTAACAGTTTCGTTCATAAAATTATCATCATTTGCTACGGGTTGAACAGGTATTGGTTCTTTTTCAATCACCTTGCTCAGATTTTCTTCTTCTTGAGGTTTGTTGGCAGTATCTTCTCCAGGTTCCTCTCCTCCAGACTCCTCAGGTTCCTCTTCTCCAGGTTCTTCCCCTCCAGACTCCTCAGGTTCCTCTCCACCAGACTCCTCAGGCTCCTCCTCATCCTCAGGTTCCTCATTGTCAGACTGTTCAGGTTCCTCATTGTCAGACTGTTCAGGTTCCTCCTCGTCTTCAGCTCCAGATTGTTCAGGTTCTTCCTCGTCATTAGGTTCTTCCTCGTCGTCAGGTTCTTCCTCGTCGTCAGGTTCTTCCTCATCATCAGGTTCTTCCTCATCATCAGGTTCGTCATTGTCAGATTCTTCGTTATCGCTTGATTCTCTATGGTATTTTTTTTGATTTATTCTTGGTTTCATATTGTTACTTAATTTACTATTTTTAGATGCTTGTAGCGCAGATATAATACTTTTCAATCTATCTTCGTTTTCTATAGGAACCAACCAGCCTTCACCACCCTGCATTCTTGGGTTCCATCTTCCACCTAAGTCTTTAATAATATTTTGAAAACTGTCACGATCTCCACGTACTGCTAATCGTTTATCATTATACTTTTCATAACGTAACATTTTATATTTAGGTTAATACCTACTTTTCCTTAAGTAAGAATAATTATTTATTGTTTTGTGGAAGTTAAACTAATTACTTTATCAAATGTGCCTGACACTACTTGATGGGCTATTATCAATACTAATTTGTCGTTAAAGTTATCCCTAATACCATCAAAAACTACATTAGTTAAATCCTGATCTAGACTTGCGGTGCATTCGTCTAATAATAGGACGGGGCTATTAAACATTTCTGAGAGAGCTAGGGTATATGCCAAGACAATTCTAGATAGTTCTCCACCGCTTAACATAGTAATATCACATTCCATACCCTTATATTCTATATTTATATTGATAGATGGTTTGGTGTCTTTTTTTGTTTCTTTGAAAGTTAATAATTGGACACTGATAGGGTTTTCTTCGAAAAAACAGTCGAGGAAACCCCTAGCGTGGGTGTTAATTATATCTATGATATTTCCCATAGCTATGCTCTCGGCTTCTAATATTTTGTTTTTCAGTGTCATGGCGGACGAATATTTGCTACGATCTTCTTTTTCTTTTTTGATCAGGTTGTTGATTTTTTCTTGCATGGAATTGTAGTGTTGCAATGAAGTTTGGTAATCAGTCCATTTCTTAATAATATTTAGGTTATTCTCATGTATAAGTTTATTTTCCTCAAGTTTACTGAGTTTTGCGGTTTCCGCCTCTATCTGATCCTTTAGGAGTGAAATATTCTTGATTTCCCCAGATGTATCTGTATATTCTAGTTCTTTTTGGCTAATAATACGGATAGATTCTTCTTTTTCCTGTAATAGTGTGGATAATGTTATGTTTAGTTGATTGTATTTAGAACCTAATTTGGTTTGTTCTAGGATATTAGATTGTGTGGTTTGTTCGTCATACTCTTTTAGAATGGTGTTGTTGTCGTTGTTGATATTGCGCTTTAGGAATTTAAGTGTTTCCATTGTTTTATGTAAATTAATTTCTAGTGTTTCGTATGCTGTACTATATATTTCGTTGTCTAAATTATGTTGTAAAGATGTGATCCTTTTTTCTTCTTGTGTTTGAGAATTTTTGTAGTCCTGTAGGGTTTTTAGGTCTTCTAGTAATTCTTGTAGATCAGGTTCCTCTTCATATGCGGATAGCATGTTTTCTATTTTCGCTTCTATGTTAGATTTAAGTTCTAACTTATTTTCTATGTTTGAGATTTGTTTGTGTAATCTAGTTTCCTGTGATTCTAAGGATTGTATAAGTCTAGAGATTTCTTCTATATCATGATCGTTATCATCATCGATAACAATATTAGCTAGTGAAAGAGTGTCGTTTATTAAACGTAAGTTAGTTGAACAAGATGGACATTTATATATGTCTTCTTGCGCTTTTAATTTTTTATGTAATATTTTGTTTTGTTCTAGATCAAATGTTGTTTTATCTATTTGACTTTTCTTAGCTTCTAGGATTTCTTGATTAATATCCTTATAGTCATCTAGCTCTTTACGTAATCTATTTATTTCTTTCATATCTTCTATACACTCCTTGGTGTCGGTAATTTGATATTCTAGATCTTTTTTAGAGCCATATAGGGTCCATAGGGAAGATGTTATGCTATTTATTTCTTTTTGGGTTTTTGAAATTTCATTTTCTTTCATTTTTGTTAACTGATCCATGTCTAGTTGGTATTGTTTCTCCATAGCATGAATTTTACGTAACCCCACTAATTGTTCTAGAATAATTTCCATTTTCCTCAACTCTTCGTCTCCCACATACTGTATGGCTTCTATTTGTTCAGTTATTTCCCCTGTCTTAGTTTCAATACTTACTAGACCTTCTCTACGGGACTTTAATTCCGCATTGAGAACATTTAGGGAGTTTAGTGTAGTTTGAATGGAGTTAATAGTTTTGTTTGATCTTTTGATTAAAGTCAGGGTGTTTTTGTGTTTAGTTTCCTCATTTTTTATTGCTATATCATATTGTGATTTTTTACATTTTAATGGGAAAATTACTTTTTCTGGTAGGGTAATTTCTTCTAAAATAGTTTTAGCCATGTTTAGCTGTGAATTAGTACTAACTAGTTCGTCATTTAACTTTGCGATTTGCGACTTACACCTAGATTTGATAGTCATTAGGTCAATATCTTTGAATGCAAATTTTTCTAGGAATGTTAGTTTATCTACTGGATTCATTAGAATGAAACTGGATAAATTATTTTGTTGTATGTAACCACATGTTTTGAATGTATCTCCGAATTTTTTATTGATTATTTCTTGGGCTGACGCGTCTTCGTATATATCATTTAATACTAACCTATTGGGTCTTTTCGTTCGCACTATTTTAATGTCTTCAAATTCTAATTCTACACTACAAGAGGTTTTGCCGTGTGTTGGTAGTTTAGTACCTTCTCCAAATAGGGCGAAAAAGATCGCTCTGAGCATGGAGGTCTTTCCTGCACCAGATGGTCCAGATATTAGAGTTAGTCCCGAGTCTCCAAAATCAAACATTTGATTTTCATAACATAGGAAGTTTATCATGTGGATCTTCATATTGAATATAGAAATATGAAGATATGATATTAAATCAATTTTTAAAAATAATTTGAGATAAGATTAGCAATCCTACTATAACCATTTCAAATACAGCCCCACCAATTATAACATTATCTTTTTTACGGGCTCCGTATGTAATCCATAACAATTTAGATGCTATAGAAAGTGTATATACCATTGTAGTCAACCCGTAATACGGAACTTTGTCGCGATAAGTAACAACAACTTGTGGTATAAGTATAGATGCTGTTATTACTGCCGCTACAATACCAATTCCAAATGTTAGACACTTATTACTATCCTTATTATTTTTATCATCATAGTCCGGTATTGTTCCAGAAAGTAACAAAGATAAACCACTCATTTATTGTAAGTACTTTAAAATATTTTCTAATTTTTCTTTGACCGGATCAATTGAACCTCCGGTCACTGTATGTTCAGGTACTAATCTACCATTAATATAAAAATGAAAACATGGCACTCCACGAATTTCCGGAGCCCCCTCAATCTCTGCTGCTGCGTCCTCCTTTGCAAATGCAACATACGGGGTTACAGACATTATTTGTTTAGCAAACTTAGCAAAATGAGGTGCTACCAGCTTACATGGACCACACCAAGTGGTATAATTATCAATAATAACTACTTTGAAATTTCTAAGTAAATTATTTCTATCTTCCGGGGCTTTAATCTCAAATAGTTCTGCCATTTCAGATTCCTCAGGCATATTGGGATCTTTTCCTAAATTTTTGTACGAAGCGTAGGACATTTTATTACTGTTTAGATTATTCTTTATAACATTTTAAAATTGAACTTTTGGTATAAATATGTATCATCAGAACAAATGACTCGTTTTTTAACCAAGAAAGAAATAGAAAATATTTTAACATGTGTTAAAATGCAAGAGGGTATACCAAGGGATACAGCCGAAACAATTATGAATAATAACAAAGAACGTCTCCGCAAACAATTAACCCAACAAAAAATATACCCTAGTATTATCCCATCCCTAACACAAGAAATACAAAAATCGTATCAAGATAGCTTAATCCATTCCGGAGAAAGTGTCGGGGTTGTTTGCGCACAGAGTATTGGGGAGAAACAGACTCAGACGACCTTGAATACATTTCATAAGGCGGGAATGAGCGCAAAAACAGTCACACAAGGTGTGCCACGTTTTCAAGAGTTAATTAACGCAACTAAAAAGCCCCGTATAGTTAACCACAAAATTTATTTTCTTGACAATAACACCAGTATAGAAGATACACGAAATAACGTAGGTCATACTATTGTAGGTTTATGTTTTAAGGATATTTCTATATCTATTAAACATGTTATAGATAAGGAAGATGAATTCTGGTATGATGCATTTAAAATTCTATACAAGAAAAATTATACCTACAAACATTGCATATCTATCTCCCTAAATATGGAAAAACTATTTGAATTCAAAATTACTATGCAAAAAATAGCTTCCAAAATTGAAGATGAATTTGACGATTTATACTGCATCTTCTCACCACCACAAATCGGTCAATTAGATATATTTGTTGACACCGACAGTATTGATCTACCCCAAGATAGAATTCTATTTATTGATCATGAAAATGCACCCGAAATATACCTAGAGGAGTGTGTTCAGATTACGATTGAATCCCTATATATCTTCGGCATTCAAGGAATAACAGAAATCTTCTTCACCCAGGAAAAAGATGAATGGGTTTGTGAAACAAACGGTATCAATTCCAGAAGTATATCCACCCAATTCATCAACTACAAAAAACTATTGGCCCTCCCAAATGTAGATTTCGAACGAACAATATCAAACAACGTATGGGACCTATACGACGTATTAGGCATCGAAGCCGCTAGACAATTCCTTATCGAAGAATTTATGAGTATCATGGACGGAATCAACCCATGTCACACATATCTACTTGTAGATAGAATGACGCACTGCGGTAATATATCGTCTATCACTAGATATACCATGAAGAAAGATGAGTCTGGCCCTTTTGGTAGAGCGTCTTTTGAAGAAACGATGGATAACTTCCTTAATGCCGCTGGTCAAGGTGAAGTAGAACCAACCAAGGGTATATCTGCATCTATCATATGTGGTAAAAGAGGTGCCATGGGAACTGGAATGATAGATTTAGCTCTTGATTTTGACCGGTTACCCGCTATTCAAGAATAAAAAAGAATTTTAATGATTCTCTAATGACTAGATTTTAAAACAATTTGTTTTAAAATTATCTCCAATTCCACAATAAATCTTCTAGGGTTAGTTTTAACCTTTTTTGATTACTGTATTCATCTCTACCCTTAACTAGACATGTTCTTTTATCATTTTTATAATGACCACTAAACACATGTTCAATAATAACCCCTGTGTCTGGAGCAGGTATTGCTGTATCTTCTTGAGCTAAATTATATATTGGAATACCATGTACATACCTATGAATTTCAATTGTCATATCTTCCCGACGTCGCACCATTTATTATTTGATAGATTTCTATTCTATAAAATTATTATAACATATATTAATAAATGTCTGAACTTGCCAATACAAATTTAGGAATAGACTATGATAATCAACCTCCATCAACATTACAATTAGTTAATGTAAGTTCCCTACCCATGAATTTTTTAATATTAAGAGATAGTAAAGAAGCTGATTGGGGATATAACGATATTGATTTACCAACAATAGGTGGAATAAGAGCAGGTCCTCAAAATTTACGTCGTATTAACCCAAACGATGTTATCGTAGAATTAGCTCCGCAAAATTTTATTTTACTAAATTTACCATCTGATACACCCGAATATGATTTTGAACATATAGATGGTAGAAATTGGATACCAGGGAAAGAACCAGCTTTTGCATGGAGAGTTATACCCCGAACCCATTGCACTGGGGATAGATGTTTAGTTGGAGGAAATGTAGATCCCTACCGTGGTACATATACTGGTGTATGGAATGACAGTCTTCCAGATTGGTATGATGAAAATGCCGGATGGAACAAACCATGGCCAGAGGGGGGTGGATATACAATATGCAATGACCCCCCCTGTAACGAAGAATTATCAAGCGCCCCAGCCACTTTGATAGAATGTGGAAAAAGTATGGTGTGTGATGTAAGTGTGGTCGATGGTTACAACTTTTCTGTAAAAGCAGAAATGAGTTCTGGCCCAGACAATCCTCCAGAACGCAATCAAGATTGTCACGAAGATGGTTGTGGCATTAAAACTGAAATTGTTTTCGACCCAACTGATTGTCCATATGGTGTCAGAAATTACGCACATGATACAGGAATTGGTATGGTTGGATGCAGTAACCCAATGAAAGACGGAAATTTCCAAACGGCTGAATTTGCAATGAGAAACTGGCCAACTATGCATACTTCTGAACAATTAAATACAAACGAAGTAGGAGTATGTAATAGACTAGATGTTGCAAATCCATTCGGTGACAACGATTGGCAGGGACCTTGTTATACTCCTTCGAAACAATGGTGTGACTATATCCACAAAGACCAAGAACCTATTAACCCAAGAAACAACAAATGGTCTGCTTATTGCTTTTCCCACGATGACCGGAGATCATCTCCAGGTCTTAACCCAGATTATAAAGTCAAACTTACCTATGGTAATGGAATAGTCGGAAAATCTTTTCCCAACCCACCCATTGGTTGCAATTGGACCCCACCATTTAAGAATCAATGGGATGATGGACAACCCTGTTATTCATCTCCTTCTCCTACACCCACTCCTTCCCCACCTTCCCCACCTCCGCCACCTCCGCCACCACCACCCCCACCACCTGCATACACATGGAATTGTCCAAGACGGGGTGGAGGATGTATCGCCACTGCGGGACAGTCTGGTGAATTTGTTTCAAGAAGTGACTGTCAGAATTTTTGTTCTGGTAATACTTATTGGAAATGTGATACTGATCTAAATGACGGAACATGCATCTTATCACCAGATGGCATTTATAATCATGAACAGCAATGTTTGGACAGCTGTGCTAAAATTAACATGAAATGGACTTGTATTAATAATAGACAAGGAAGTCGATCATGTGTTGAACAAGCTGGTGGAACATTTGACACGGAAACACAATGTATGCAAAATTGTTCTCAATCAGACGACTTAAACTACAATTGTGTCAACGGTTCTTGTGTTTCAACACCCCCGGGACAGGGACAGTTCTCAAATTTAGCTCAATGTAGACAAGTATGTAATTCTCAACCATCTAATTTATGTCCAGGAGCTTGTTCTCAACAATGTAACAAGGGGCAAATGTGTCAAAATGGAAACGATAGTTATATTTGTCCAGATTATCCAGATAGTTGTCCCTATGGATGTTGTCAAAGATAAACATTTACACTTGATCAGAACCTTTAACTACCTTCTTTTCTTCTACTGGTGGGGGTAGTTTTAAACGTTTCTTATCAGTGGTACTACCAACCGACTTAGTATCTTCTTCAACAGTTTTTTCCTCGCCTAGTAATGTTCTCCAAAACCATCTTCTCTTTGGTGTATCAGGGCGGAAACTTTGCTCTATTAATTTTATTGTTTCAATATCGTTACTACCGTCAGCAAATATATCATGGATACAATCACTCCGTTTTAAAAATTCCCTTTTCGTTTTGGGATCCATTCGTGACAACCATAACATTTCAGCATTCATTATAGCCTCCCTAAAACTTAAAACCGCTTCCTCTACTTGTGCTTCGACAACAGGAGTTTTATCCCTAGTCTCACGTTGTTTATTAATAGCATAATGACATTTTTCAATAGATTTAGTAGTGTCTTCCATCTTCTCTGTTATTCTCTCAAATTTCATCATTGTAGATGTAAATGCTATAAATGTACTCATACCTATTGGGGCTATTGTAGCAAAACTACGTAACCAACTTTTCTTAGCCTGGTCCCATTCAAATTCAGTTTTCAGAGTCTCGAAAAACGCCGTAGCCATTGAGATTATGATTATAATGATATTATAAACATTATTACGTACCCTAACACCGGTTAAATAAAAAGACAGTGCATCCCTGATATAAATAAGGGCTTTTTCTTGCGTTTGTAATTTAATTTTTGTATCCTTATCCATTTATTATATTTTAGAAATATAATAAATCTTAAACACTGTAATAAGTTCCGTCCCAATCATTATCAAAATCTATTTCTGGAGCTTGATATTGTCTCATACGTCCACAAATATAACCCCAGTCTGGAAAACATATTAACATTACAATGAACATACTTAAAAATAGTATAGTCGGATCCTGAATCATATCACCAGTCATTATTAATTTAATATTGTATACCTTAAAATTCAAAATCTGGAAAATCCAAAATCCCAAAAATCCAAAATCCCAAAAATCCAAAATCCCAAAAATCCAAAATCCCAAAAATCCCAAATCCAAAAATTCTAAAATAATTTGAAATTTCAAAATAATTTGAAAATCCAAAATCCGGAAAAGTTTAAAATCCGGAAAAGTTTAAAATCCGGAAAAGTTTAAAATCTGGGAATTTTAATGATATTCTAATTAATTTAACTACTTGCATCCAGAATTCTTGCTGGACATCTACCCGTAGATGTAATATCACTACTACTCGTGGTTGCCCTAACTCTCATGGGACAACAGATAGCAGGTTGATTAGCACCTCCCCTATCTTCTGCCGGACTTTTCGTTGTACCCAAGGTCATATCTGTAGTTGTAATAGAGGTATTAACACCTATAAAATCCATTCCTACCACATTACCTTGTAAACTCTGCAATAAATTAATTTCCGAATTATTCAATGCTATATTTTGACTACTTGCTACAGCAATACCCCTAGTTGTTGCTCCCCCGTAATATGGTAAACTCTGTGCGGGATGACTCTTGTGATTTGGTGCCGGATAATCAGCTGCGGTACCCAAACTAGGCAAACTTTGTTGAATAACATCTGTAATATTAGAATTTTTCACTTCAATATCATTTGCACCCTGTATAAATATACCAATATTACCCTTACACACATGTGCCATTGCATCCCCATTGTACAATCTATACAAATTATTCGTCGGGGGATCAGTCAAAACCGTATCAATATTTTGAGTACCCATACTACTAGTCCCTGACAGAGCCCATCCCATAATACCAGACGACGTATCTGTAGGAATATTTGCAGTACCCTTAGCACCCTCAGTACCCCTCAAAGACACAAATAATTGGGCGTTGCTTAGGACTGTTGATTGATAAAACTTATTTGTACTAGTTGTTAATTCATCAATCCTAAAAATATCACCTGCAGGTCCCGATTGATAGGCCCCACCGCCACCATAAGCTCCATCACCCGTAGCTGCCGCAGGATTACTTACACCAACAACTTCAATTGTTCCGGATTCTATCATCGATACACAGACATTCTCTACTAAAATATTTGAATTACCAACCGACCCAGTTGGTTGGGTCATTAAAAATCCATTCACAGCAACACCCGAACGATTTAAAACTAATCCGTATGCACCACCATCTGGATTATAAACTTCCTTATAATTAGATAGTTGCCCCTGACCGCGAGCAAAAGTGGCAGTATTAGTCATAAATGTACATTCAGGATGATCCTTATTGGCATAGTCACCCGCTGCAATATTATTATATACTGCGGATATGGCACTATCTAGGGCCGCTAAAATCTCGGTACCCGTCTTGGATTCCTGTACAAACGGAAGGGTGAGATTACCATCTATTGCAGCTACAAATGGCCTTATAAAACGACATTGTGAATATGTCCCCAACACTGGAACATCATTCCTAATGGAACCAATATGACAATTTCGTATTACTGTATTAGTAGCTCCATTCAAGTGAATCCCAGCAACCTCAAAATCCTGTATTTGAAGATCTTCGATCAATACATTTGTTGCACTTCCAGGTGAATGGATACCGTGATGGGACGATCTACCCAGGATTCCATTCTTTATTGTTACATTTGTACCTGCTACCAGGGGTCCGAATTGACTAGGTCCCTGGTTTTCTAAAAATGGTTGATCCCCTATTTCGATTAAGGCGTAAAATCTCTGCTGTAATGCAAAAAGTTGAGTTTGCTCTATGCGATATCCATTCAAATTAATTACCACACCATCACTTGTTTCTATGGTTATTCCTGCAAACCATCCCAACTGGTACGGTGGAAAGGGAAACTCTGTAGTTTCCGTAGGGAAAAAATCAGGGGCAGTTCCAGGTTGTACCGAAATATTTTCTGTTAATTTAAATACACAATTACCTGATGTTATACGCAATGTACCCCCATTAAAATCAGCTGTTGTTAATTCAACAGTAGCCCCATCCGTGGGAGGACTAGATTTATATGTACTCCAACTTATTGTTGGACCTGCAGCGGCCGCAGCTTCTATCACTGATGTTGCAGACAATAATGTAGAATATAGAGTTGTGTCGGGCATTTTATAATTATATATTATAAAATTTTTAAATTATCCTAAAAGGTTAGTCTCAACATCCGCAGGATTAACACTATCAGATTCCTTATAAGCTACAACCTCATGATTAATATAAATTAAAAGCGAATCATTATACTTAAACGGACTATAAGTGTCTGTACCCCTCTGAGATACCTTTTGCTGCATACGTTCAAACGCAGACTTCGTTAAAATATTTTCCCCAATATCACAGTTTCTACCCTTGTTTACAACCTCAAAATAGTCGTCCGCGACGATCTCAAATAATTTATTGTTAAATGTATAAACTATATTCAACCCCTCTTCTTCCTCATTCTCTGGGGTCATACAATGATACCAAATTCTTACAACTTTTGCCATTTTCCATATAAGTTTACTTATTTAAATTATTATATAATCTATTTAAAATGACCAAAAAAACACATGTCAATTCTTTCCTATTCAAACACAATAACAAAAAATACTACACTACCGTAGGTATAACTATCGGAGTAATTATACTTGTTATCGCTATTATTGGTATCTTCGTACCCACCGATGCAACTATGAAATTACCAGGGGAACCTACCCGAAGCATATGGCCAGGATATGTTAATGCAGATGGATCTATTGGCCCCAGACAAATATTTGATCCAGATGTAAATAGACCTGGAAATCCTGATAATAGTCTTATGGTTTTTGATACCTGGAGTTTGACACATATTACACACGGTATTATAGGATATTTTGTATTTTTAATTATAAAACTTATATCTAAAAAAGATTTACCCCTCGTATTTGGATTTATCCTAATGTTATTATTCGAAATTAGTTGGGAATATTACGAAAATACAACCAACGAGATAAATCAATATAGAAAAGCAAATCAATTCGAAACTTACTCCGGAGATTCCCTAGTTAACTCCCTAGGTGATATTACATCTTGTTTATTTGGATTCTTAATCGCTTCCATATCCCCAGCCGCAGCCATAGCTTATATAGGTGTATCAGAAACATTATTATGGCCGAATGGAATTATAGGAGGTATATATTATTTATTTTAAATAATATCACAAATAATAAATGACTAAACAAAATATTAACCCTTTCTTATTCAGACATAACGACAAAAAATACTACATTACTATAACTATAACTATTAGTGTCCTAATACTATTAATTGTTGTTATCGGACTATTTACACCTTATACTGCTACTGTTAAATTACCCTTAGAACCCTCCAGGGTATTGTGGCCTGCTGAAGTTGATGAGAATGGTTCCTCTACATCTAGAAAAATAATTAATACTGCAACTTATGGTACTAACACAAGTTTAATGGTATTTGATCCATGGAGTTTCACACATGTTACACATGGTATTCTCTTCTTTTTTATACTTTTTATTATTAAAATTATAGTACAAAAAGTATACAATTTTTCTATACCCATTACTACGATATTTATACTAACATTAATTATCGAATTCTTATGGGAATATATAGAAAATTCAAGTTTTGTAATTAACAAATATAGGTCGTATAATGAATTCAAAAATTATTTTGGAGATTCAATAGTTAATTCCCTAGGTGATATTATATGCTGTTTACTCGGTTTCTTATTAGTTTCCATATCCCCAGCCGCGGCCATAGGTTATGTAGGTATTTCAGAAATACTATTATGGCCACACGGATTTACTTCAGCATTCATGGATATTTTCTAACTCTAAATATTACATCACAGAGATTTAATAATACCTTCTAAAAATAACTCGATATTACCGTATTCACATCCGTTAAATTATAAGATCTTTCAATAATTTTCAAATTAAACATATTCCTTAACCACTTTCTATACTCCATTTCAAAATATTTTCCTAACAAAATATTTTTCCCAATTTTTGTCATAGGATTATGTTTTCTACTCGGTAACATAGCAATATATTGTCCGTAAATAGTATTATGAATAACCAATTGACTTTTCGTAAAGTCCTCATTAAACGCCTTCTGCCAGTAAATAACCATATTACATTTCTCGCTAAATAAATATTCCCTCCGTATTTTCACCCAAATACATTTAGTCATTTTATTATCTTTTCTATTTCTTAAGTGCCAAATTCATGACCCCTTTTGGGACACCAAGCCTTTGCAGGTGGTTCACGTGAATCCTTCTTACCTGTTAATCTTTCCATCTGACTATTGAAATCACGATCATGAGTCCAACTCAAACATAATAAATCAGGAGGTCCACTTTCTTTCTCTCCAGATGGTTTTGGTTTTTTCCTATATTCTGGATTATAAGACCACATTACTAAATTAGTTCGTGTTCCCTCTTCTATATCATCCGCACCGTGTCTCCGACTACCCAAATGCATTATAGCCCTCCCCACTTCATGAAAATAAGTTAGGGAATGATGTCTATGGTCATGCTTAGAAATATCACCACAAAACTGTAACTTACATCCCTTAAAGTTTTCCCCCAAACATAAATTAAATGTTACATCTGAATCATCCGTGTGCATATCTAAACTTCTATCTTCCCCAGCATTATATCTCACCGTAAAAGTATGATGACCCGATAATCCGTTTCCGATCTCGGGAAATAATACTTTGGCTAGTGGTTTAATTACCTTATCCTGCAATGAATTCATCAATTCTTTCATTCCCATTTCGTTTAGGATCACACCGTAATTATTCATTGAGTTTGGTCTCCTTATTTCTTCCCCAGATGCCTCATAATTTTTCACCTCTTCTAACAATTTATTTGCAAATTCTATCCTAACACATGGATAGGAATATACACCCTCCCCCTCTTTACGTAAATCCTTTATCTTATCAGGAGAAACTCCCTTTCCTATCTGTTTCAATATTTTTAAGCATCTGGGATCTAACCATTCACCCAAAAACTCAGAATTATACAAATCTAGTTCCCTAGGTTTATATACAAAAGATTCCCAATTACAGCAAAAAATTAGTAATAATAAACATAGTATTATGAGAAAACATTTCATTTATTATTACTGAAGAAAGATATATAATAAAAATCCAAAACCCCCTATTGTTGATAAATTAGACATAAATGGTATCATTTTATTAGGACCTGGAGGATGATAAATTGCAGTCGCTACTATTATAAAAATTATAAACAAAATTATTGTAAATATACTAATACTTTTAAGGAATTTAGATTTATTTGACGAAGGATTCGTCCTTAGACAACAAACACTATATATAAGTAACAAAGATCCCAATATCTCCAGAATAATAACACCAACCATTCCCATCTCACATATCCAAGTCGGAAAAACATAATTAGTCTTTTTCTCTAGGGTAGTCACTTTTTTGTCAAATGCCATAACTTTATTAAGACCAGAATACAAGAATTGCAACATGTTTAACATGATAGCAAAAATTAAAATTATAAATAGATTAGTCCCCATTTATTATTACATTTATAAATTTTGAAGTAATAATAAATACGATTCTTAAAATTATTTTTCACGAGAACAAACCTTATCATTAGACTCTGTCTCTTCTTGATCTAATTGCCTAATCGGACAGTTACTCTTTGCAAATACTGTAGGCCAATTTAATACACAACCCATATACTTATTTTCAACTTTGACGAATGCACATGTCAGCTTAAGCCATGGTTGTAATACACTCCACACTTTATCCTTAAATTCTGTCCCCTCAACCATTTCAAAAATCTTAATGTGGTACCCTGTTTCCAATTGACCACCTTTATTTGCTGAATAGTTTGGTATAATTTGACATTCAACATCTTGTTCAGCTAATTTAGTTGCTATTTCTTGAGCAGATGTCTCTACTTCACTAGATATCCATAATTCAATCATTTTTAAAGTACTTTAGTTTTTTTAAAATGGTATACAATAAATGACAAATATATGTGTTCCAGATAATTTTTTCAGCAATGATATATGTAGAAATGCAAAATTACAAGTGGATAGCGGTATTATAGAACCTCAACAATGCGTATCTGAATGCTCCAAGGGACTTCCAAATTGTGAAAGTGTGTCTATCACAGAATTTTGCACTAGACAACCCGAAATACAATATTTATACACATTTCACTCCGATCCTATTCTATATAAATGGCAACTAGGTAATCGAAATTGGGCTGGGCCAGATCACCCCTATATTAATGCTATAGATTTTGATATAGAAACTAACCCAACACATAAACTCAAAGCATCCTCTTGTATTTACGATTCCATGGGTCATGGTAATCTTGAAAGAACGTATTTTAGATCATATAATTATCTAACACGTATTAAAATTAAACCAGGATCTTTACCACTTAAAAATACAAATTACGAAAAAGCAGAAGACTGCAGTTGCACAGAAATGAAGAATGAAATACCAGGAATTCAAAATAACAGGGACTCACCAGGGTACAGCGTTTGTGCCAATAAACCAAACTATATACTCAATTCACCATGGGTTTCATTATCACAAAATTGGATTAATAAAAATATTTCTGTACAAGATTTTCAAACAACGTATTTAACAACAAACGACCAAAATTGGTACGACCCTAAATACGGATTCAAAACTAAACTAGATCAATTGTGTGCAAGTCCTTCTATTAACACATTCATACAATTTAGAACTTTTATGGACGAACTTATGGATGAATATTTTTTCTCCTCAACTACAGCAGTCCCAGTAGAACTCGTTACACCTGAAAATTATTCATCATTACCAAATTTTTGTACCGGAGCAAATCTCAACGGGCAATTAAAATCAACATGTGAAATTAATATTAGCAGTGATCCACCTACAGCTACACCTACCCCAGCCGGTTATATAGGTTGGGGATGTGCGGACTCTGGCTATTGCGAAGCTACTCGATCCTATTCCAAATTTGACACGACGTATCATACACTCAAACAATGCGTAGACTCCACAAACTGCAGTTATCAAGGAGGAACTAAAACCTGCGGATGTTCTGATCAATGCCAACTTACTAATTACAACAGGTGTTATGATCTCTATCAACAAAAATGTAAAGGCAATGCAAATTGCTTACAATGTACACGAGGTAATCTTCCTCCGGAATGTTATGACTTTATCGTAAAATATGTATGTGCAAATGATTCATAAAATTCTACCATTTTTAAAAACCAAAGTGCTTTTAAAAATGGTATACAAAAACCATGTTGTGGTTATGAACAGATGTTAATGGAAACTAGAGCACATTAAATTTCAATAATTAAAGACTCGATAGATAATATAAAATGAACTTTCTTTTATATTATCTCTGTATATTAATAACATCCGCTACTGGATTTTTACCAAAGTTTCCCACAAAATATAGTCTTAGAAAATATGAACTCTATATTTCCGAACTAGAACAAAAAATCAAACACCTAGAAACACAAACTTTCCCATCAAGACCACTATACTACGGAATCTATACATCTAGGGGTGTTAACACCAGTCTGATAGAAGATAACTGGTGTTATACAAATTCATTCCCAAAAATACCTACACACTGGGTTTGTATGGGACAAACTACAACTAAAAAAGGAAATCAAGAATTATGGATGGATCCCAATAATAATACTAAATATATTCATATTGTTCGTAACCCATTTATCAATGGTTATTAACAAAATTACGCAAATCCTTTAATGGTGTAAAATAACTTATACCACATTCTCGCTGCTTACCTAACCCCTCCAAAGCTAGAGACGTCTCTATTATCTTATTTTTCAATTCTCCTTTTGATATAATGTCCATTTCTATGAAATTATTAGCTTCTGGAACACTTAAATTAAACAATAAATTCTTTGCACGTCTTGTAACATCAACATTACATCTCTCTATACTTTCAACGAAAGCATCCATATATAATATTAATTCATGTTTCAAGACAGACAGATAAATTTTTTCATCAGAAGATAAAGGAAATTTTATAACAGGTTTTTCTCCCATATCTACTAAATCTTCTTCAAACATATTTATTATAAAGCTAATAAATATGTGTATAAATAGTTTTATCCCTTAACAATTCTATATGTTATAAATTTATTACCATTATTCCTAATAATCCTGATCACATCACCCTTATTATAATCATAAAATAACGCTATCGGATCATCATGCCGTAAAGTAGCAAATCGTAACCCAAATTCTTTCTTAAAATTATCTGCATCCTCATTACTCAAACGTTCAAACCTTGGTTGTAAACGATGCTTAGTTATATTATATTGCAAATTCTCCACAGCAAACAACTCAAATCTCATCTCCAATGACTGATCTACAGCTTTTTTAGTAAAAGCCGTCACACCATCCTTATATACTATAATAGCATGAAATATCTGCAACTCATTCATTATAGCTATATATACTTGAATATTCTTAACATTAAACTTAGGTAAATCAGAAAAAAACGTCACCACTTGTTTCCCATCTGGTTTAACCGATATTATACGCTCCGGATCATTGTCAATCAATTCATAACCGCGCTGTGACAACATCTCCAGACAAATTTTACGTGCTTGTTCCATCTCTAAATTTCCCACAAATTACTCGTTTAAATATCAATTCCATTTTATTTTATTTAATTATAATAAATGCCAAAAGCACCTTATAAACTTGTAAGTCCGACCCGTTGTGGTAAAATGTCAGAACATATGCGTAAAATAAGAACTCCCAAACATTGTATCCAGGATTCACGTTCTGGAAAATACCAATGGGTGTTCGATAAGGACCTAAATCAACAAAAGCCAAACAGGAAGTCCACGAGGAAGTCCACGAGGAAGTCCACGAGGAAGAGTCGCAGGAAATCCATAAAAAAGTCCAGGAGAAAATCCAGGAGAAAATCTAGAAGAAAGTCCAGGAGAAAATCTAAGAGAAAATCCAGGAGAAAATCTAGAAGGAAGAGTCGCAAGTCTCCCCGTAGTAAATCTCGTAGGAAGTCTAGAAGAAAATCTATCAAAAAGTCTAGGAGGAAGAGTCGCAGAAAATCTAGGAAGAAATCTAGGAAGAAATCTAGGAAGAAATC
>Ga0181379_1000576_pt1 | contig 17913 bp, 22 predicted proteins | sample 2SPOviralmetaG_FD_130115 | JGI IMG/M metagenome (GOLD analysis project Ga0181379, IMG submission 130115) | Marine viral communities from the oligotrophic San Pedro Time Series (SPOT) site, San Pedro Channel, CA, USA - 2 SPOT_SRF_2009-07-10 | ecosystem: Environmental > Aquatic > Marine > Strait... | reverse complement strand
TGATAATTTAGAACGATTAGCTGATAGGGGTATTACTGGAAAGACGATTGTATGTCTACATTTAAAACAAAGTGACACACCACTTCTAAAAACTAAGTTTTAACTGATTCTTTTTTAACCTTTTATAGAAACTAACACAAAATTTTAGTAATTTTTCTATCAATTTTAATTTATCTATTAAGAATATAATGGACTTTTTACCTGATGTTATTGGTGGTGATGAAAGTGATGAGAATGAAGTGATCCCCGAAGTTGTTAAAGTTGAATTAAATGAAGATGATGTGTTTGATGATGATTCACGTAAATCATCATTAAAAATGAAACCGGTTAAAGAGGAAGAATCTATCTTGCCTGAATCTTCTGATATTGGTGGATTAGATATACCTGAATCTGTTCCACCGGTTCAAGTTAAGAAAGATGAACCAATTAAGAAAACAAGAAAGAAACGTGTAATGACCGAAGAACAAAAAGAAAAATTAGCAGAAGCACGAAAGAAGGCTCTTGCAGTTCGTCGGGCTAATGCTGACAAGAAAAAGGAAATCAAGATGCTTAAACAAGCTAAACAAGATGAAGAGTTAGAAAATTTACGAAAAAGTGTGAAGGTACAACCGAAACCAAAACCTAAACCAGTTGAACAACCACCAACACCTAAACCAGTTGAACCATCTAAACCAAAGAAAGAATACCTATATACACAAGAAGACATGGATAATTTAACATTTAGAGCTATTGCTAATTATGATGAGATTAGAAAAGCAAGAAAGAAGGAGAAGGCTAAGAAACGTGAAGAAGAACAACATAAAACAAAAGAAAGACAAAAACTAATGAGTATGGTATCAAATAAACCGGTTTATAATAGTTCTGATGATTTTTGGGGTAATTGTTTCTAATCTAACCATATAATATCTCTAGGTAAATTCATCTTGAAGCACACATAACAGCAATACCACGACAACTTATCATATATCTTTTTCTCACCATCAATCCATTTGTAAAAGAATATTTTTTTAGTGGGTAATATAACCTGTAGATCACCATTAAATAAATTTTTCATATATTTAGTTTGTAATGATAAAGTGGGTAATATTAAAATAAATGGTTTATCTAATTCTTTTAATCTAATTAAGACATCTCGTTTAATAGAAAACGGCATGTTTGTTATTACTACATCATAATCGGGAGTATTTTTAAAAAAATCGCCTGTATTAGATTTAACTTCTTTACATATAGATTCTAAGTATTCTACCCCTTCATATTTACCATTACTGAATGGCTCCCATATAACTTTATCTTTTGGTATGAATTCTTGTATTCTCTCCCAGTCTTTTTTTAATGTATAAAACTCATCATCTTTTCCTTTCCCTTGATGTTTATTCACAAATACCGCCATTATATAATATAGTAGATAATAATTCTAAATCATTAAACTCATTTTACTCATATATGAGCAATTTACTCATATATAAGCAATCCATTAAATCACTATTTCATAAAACCTTCTTTACTTTTGTTAATCATTTATCCTAGACTTTTATAATTATATCTCTTTTTCATTTTACTCATATATGAGCAATTTACTCATATATAAGCAATTTCATTTATACGTTGTTTATATTTAAGATTAAAACTATCCATATATATAGATTATGAATATTCCCAATTTTGATAAATACATTATTGATGAAAATTATAAAGTTTATTCAAAAAGAACAAATAAACCAGTAAAAATAATTGTTGGTAGAGGGGGCTATTATACATTAAGATTGTATGATAATAACAATAAACAAAAATCTTTATTTTTACATAGAATAATTGCTACTATATTTTTACCAAATCCAGATGATTATCCTATTATAGACCATGTTGATAGAAATAGATTAAACAATAAATTAAATAATTTAAGATGGTGTAGTTATTCAACTAATTCATCAAATCAAGCAATTAGAACAAATAATAAAACGGGACATAAATTAATATCTTATGATAAAAAAAGAAATAGATATGTATATCATAATACTCCATTAAATATACATAAAAGATTTAAAACCAAAATTGATGCTTTATGTTATAAATTTATTATAAAGTTAAAAAACTAAATTATTTTATTGGTTATAATATAATGGAAGGTAAATCAAAACCAAAAGGTCTTAAAATATATAAGGTTAAGGACTTGGAAGACGCTAGTAAGTATCCTGAACTGAACCCGATACTTCCTCAGCCCCCATTCTTATTGATTGGATATGGTTCCGTTCGTAGTGGTAAAACTAACTCACTAATTAATATGATGAGACGTGAAGATATGTATGGAACTGATTATTGGGATGATGTTTTAGTAATATCTAACACAGCTGGAAATGACCCTAAAATGTATAAGTTTATGGGTGATGCTTTTAGACTTGAAGATCACTATGAAAATAGAATGATAGATGATTTAATAGCATCTCAAAAATCATATAGCCGTGAAGAGATGCCTACAACTCTTTTAATATTAGATGATATCATTTCTAAGGATTTTAAGAAATCATCTAGTAATGCTATTAATTCATTAGCTACAAGGTTTAGACATTTTGAGCTTTCAATCATGATATTTGTTCAGTCGGCTCGTGCCGTTAGTACTATGATTCGCTCCAATGCTACTAACATTTTGATATATCGTCAGCAATCAAATATGGAATGGACTAAATTGCAAGAGGAGTATAGTGACCTAGCACCCAAAAACTTTGCTAATTATTACAAGATTAGTCAACTAGAACGATACAACTTTCTCTATATTGATGGACAGCAAAACCCAGCTCATTTCTACTCAGGATTTTCAGAACTAATAGGGATAGGTGATAAGATGTTATGGAAAGGTAAACTACCGGACGATGATGATGAGGTTTTTGAGTGAAAATAAAATCTTTGATTAGTTATAATGGATAAAGTCATTGAACAATATCACAACAACTTTCCTAATTATAGCAAACTTATTGTGAATAAAGGTGTCATAGAAGGGATTTGGGTTATGGGAAACAATTACACAACAAAGACGGATTTGTATGGAGCTTATCCTTATGGATACTTAAAAAGGATATATAGTATGTTTCCTTTGATCCCCAAGAAATCTCTTCATTTATTCAGTGGTTCTTTACCTGATAGTCCTGAATATGATAAAGTTGATTACAATGTAGGGATTACAGCTGAAGAAATGAGTGATATATTACCCCATAATTTTTATGAAAGGATTTATGCTGACCCACCATATTCAGTTGAAGATTGTGAGAGATATGGTTGTTGTATGATAAAAAGAAATGTTGTTTTTAAAGAGTGTTTTAAAATCATGAAACAAGGAGGGATATTGATATGGTTAGATCAAGTTCTTCCAAATTACAAGAAGATTGAGTGGGACATTATTGGAAGAATTGGAATGGTTAAATCAACCAATCATCGTTTTAGAGTTATCACGATATTCCGTAAAAAGTAATTTTTTAACTATCTTTTTTTTAATATTTCATATAAATATAAATATGAACTTTGATAGACGAGTAAGGCAACCTATAGAGTATGCTGGGATTCAATCGGGAATCAACCAATCAAATCAATTAGAATTTAATGAAGGACAACAATTTCAAGCCATCAATCAACTCAATAATAGGAATATGGCTGATTATAATGATTTAGTGGATAGTTTACAAGCAGAAGGACGAGCAAAAGTCAAGGAAAAACAAAAGGAAGCAATATCAAAAGTAGGTGAATATGGTTCTGCTATTACTGAAAAATATAATGAATATAAAGACTTTATTAAAGAAGGTGGAAAAATATCAGAAGTCCCATCATTGAAGTTTGCTAGTAATGTTGGTGGTTTAGTTGGTAAAGCAGGTCAAGGTGTTAAGAGTTCTATAAGTTCCACCAATGAACCGGTACAGCCAACCGAGTTTGAGTTACAAGATTTAAGCAACCCAGCAAACAATCCAAGTCAAGCCATCGAACAACAAGGAATAGAAGGTGATGCCCCTAATCAATCTCAACCAACAGATACAGAACAACCGGAAAGCAACCAAACTGGATCAAGTGAAGCAGATGAAACACGGGAAGCATCAAGCAATAGTGGTGAAAATGCCGAAGGTGAATTGGATGCTGGTGGTGAACTAGAAGAAGCAGGTGAAGAAGCAAGTAAAATCGGGAAAATTGGTAAAGGTGTAGCTAAGGTCGGTGGTGCATTGTTTTCAGCTACAATGTTAGGTTCAGACATTTATGATCAAGTTAAAAGCAAATCTGTATTCTATGGTGAAAATACTGGTGATAAAGTTGGAAACTTCATGAATGAAATTGGTTCGGGTGCTGATTTGCTTGGTGTTGCTACGGGTGATCCATTATTAGTGATGGCTGGTGTGGGTCTTGGTGCTGTGGGTGGTTTAGTTAGTGATATATCAGAATTATTTGGTCATCATAAAAAACAACAAGAACCGCCACCACCACCTCCCTCAGTTGTACAAGCACCGACACAGGTGAATCTTGCTGGTGCCGGTGGAATTGTTCAAGCTCAACCATCAACATTAAGAGCAGTTGAATCGGGAGCTTGATTACTTATATATGAGTAATTTACTCATATATGAGTAAAATGAAAAATGATAAAATTAGAATTTAAATCTCATATAAATATATGGATGAATTTGATTACTATATTTTAATAGCAGTTGTTTTGTATTTAGTTGGTTGGTTAAAATTAGTAAGTTTTTTCTTTTGATTTTTTTTTAGTCATCAATTTTTATATTTATAAGATTATTAATATGACGTCTAGATATTTAGAATTAGCACCCAGCAACAAGAGTTCTGATAATACCTATGCTTTCCGCAAGGGCTATGCCCAGCTTGACTTCCGTATCCCCGAAGGTTCACACGTATTAGATCCTCACTCGGTTCGGCTTGTTGGTGATATTCGTTTTTTCAAAGCAGATGCTACACCCCCAACTGAATTAGCTGGTGGAGATGTTCTTTCATTAAGTTCCAAGATTGGTGTTTATTCTGTAATGCAGTCTCTCATTTGGAAATCCGGTCGTACATCAACCACAATTTCTCACGAAAAGAATTATAACCGATGGATGAGTTCCTATCTTGCTATTACTGGCGGAATGGAAGATTCACTTGGTCATCTATCAGAATCAGCTTTAACTCTTCCTAACTTTGAAGCTTGTAAAGAATCCGTTGTTTGTAAACCTGAAAAATCGTCTTTCTGTGTCCCCTTAATTTGTGGTCTCCTAAATGCTGGTCAAAGCTTACCACTAACTCCTAATACTCTAGGATCTCTTGATTTAAGCATAATGCTTGAAAGTGATTCACAAGCTCTCCAAGTATTACCAGTTGATTTTGAGAATGACCCTGATGTTGCTGACTATTTATCGGCATTCTATCAGTTAGAAAATGTCCGTCTCGTTTGCTCTGTAATCACTCCGCCTCCTGATGAATTATCCCGCCTCATGTCCCAAAAACAGGGAGCCATGACCTATCAATCTATTCATAGTTTCTATGATACGGCTAACAGCAACAATATCCAATTATCTATGAATTTAGGTTTATCTAAGGTCAAGTCACTATTTATCAATATGATATCCTCTGATAAACTCAACAACATTGGTGCTGATTCATTTGCTACTCTTCCCCCAACTAACCTTGATGGAACACAGGGAGCGGTTGAGAAAATCACCTTCCTTCGTGGTGGAACTATTTTCCCCAAACTTTTCCCAAGAAATACAAATGTTAAAGAAACAACCAATACTTCTGTATATGATCCAGTATTATTTAGAGATTACATCCAAGCTGTATCTAAGTATGATCACAACCGACACAATCTAGGTGGTTTAACTAATGCTAATCGTGGATGGTTAAGCAAAGTTTCGGCTGGTGGTGTGAATAAGGGTGTCCCGTATCAGTTTGTTCAAAATGGCGGTGTTTTCTTTGGTATTGGTCTCAATTATGATAATTATCTGAATGGCTCGGGAGTAGATCTTAAAGAACAGACCTTCGGTGTCTCTATGGAATGTGGTTTAACTTCGTCTAATGCTCAATCAATATTTATGTTCGTTAATGCTGAATCAACTATTCTATATAATGAATCGGGTGTTCAATTATTAAGTTAATTGATTTTTTAATTTTTTAAGTTATAGTTTTTTTTATATTTCATATAATTATAAATATGATGAGTGAAGTGATGAAACCTGATGCTTCTGACACTGCACGTGCCGATGATAATTCTTCTAAACAGCCATCCATTCTTAACATTAAGTCTATGGAAACGAATACACTGATGAGAGTGGAGAGTGATATTCTAGAACCCCTAACATTCAGCCAGACTGAGTGTGTTTTTGAATTACAGCCAAAAGGGTTTTTACACCCCGGCTCTTCTGTAATGGTTTCCCTTGATGCTGGAAGCACGGATGCTCTTAAAGATGCTTTCCCTTACACCAATGTTGGTATTCATTCTCTCGTTCGTCGTGCTGTTTTAAGGACGACGGCTGGTCGTGTGATTAACGATACGGATGACTGGAATGATTTACAAGCTGTCCGTTCGATGTTTGTACAGAATTCTATATGTAAAGAGAGAGAGCAGTTCCTCACAGGTAGACAGACTGATTTTGATTTATATTATGATGCTGATAGTGATGTGAAAGCATCTTTCTATGGTCTAGGTAATGGTTTAGAATTAAACAGAGCCACGGGTGATGTTGCTGTAGTGGGTCGTAATGGTTTATCTACTCAACCAGTAATTAGAAACAAAGCTGAACCTGAATTCCAGCTGAAATTACATGACCTATTTAATTATTGCCGTGCTGGAAACCAGCTCCCCCTTTTCCTTCTCCCTGATGAACGAATCCAAGTTGTTCTATATTGGAGTGAGGAAGCAAAACGTCTTGCTCTTCCGTTAACTTCTGATGCTTCTAGCCCAGCATCGTTCCAAATCAAGAAACAGCAGTGTAAATTTATAGCTGATTACAGCTTCTATTCGGGTGAAATTATGGAAAAATTTGCTGATGAATTTGCCCAAGGTTTAACTTTCTCCTACACCGATTATCTGTTATCCAAGCAGTCGGTCAATCAAGCCGGAGCCTTAAACAATGTTAGAAATCTAGGTGGTAATGGTATGGTCGTTGATTCTGTATTATGGAGTATGAATGTGGATGCTTTTAGTGATACGAGCCTTCTTGGTCGTTTCACGGGTGAATCTCCGGTTGCTCTAGGTGGTTCCGGTAATCTTGATAAAAATGTAATGACGACAAATCTATTTGTAAATAGTGAATTCTTATATCCCCAAGATATTACAAACCCAGCGAGGCAATTCCACAATCTCAAAGAAGCAGAAGGAATGGTTCCATTCGTATCTAGAACTCTATATTCGGGTCAGGGAGACGAAGCAATGTCTAATGCTAACTCCACTCAATATGAAGGTCGGGGTCAATCCACCGATTTAGCTGGTAAGTTCTTTCATCAAGGTTTTAGAACTTCGGGACTTGCTACTCGTGTAGACAATAGGGGTATAGATTTGCATATGTCAGCCTCTATGGAAGATAGAACATTTACACAGAGAGCTTGGCTTGAGGTCAAAAGGTATGTGGTTATCTCTGATGGGCATTTGGAGTGCTATTTCGTATAAAAAAAAATATAGTATAAAATATATATGAGTCATATATATAGATGGTCAAAAAAGTCAAGATTACTTATAAAGGTGAATCAAGAATGGTTCCCGAAAACTATGTCAAAGGACTTAAAGGATATGAACGAACCAAACAAATTAAATCTATATTTGAAGGAAAGAAACGACCCGAAACATCATTTAAATCCAAAGAATCTACGTGGACTCAAAAGTTTAATAAAATTTATGGAAAACGATTAGATGAAATGAAGGGGGGTCGGTCTAAAAGAAATATTGCTAAAATTACTGGAATCCCTTACAAAGCTATTGATGAAGTCTTTCGTAAAGGGGAGGGAGCCTACTATTCAGCAGGATCTAGACCGAATCAAACACCTCAAAGCTGGGCCTATGCACGCTTGTACTCGTATTTATTAGGGGGTAATGCTAGAAAGATTGATGCTGAAATAACGAAAAAATACAACGTTGATTTTAAATCTATGAAGAAGTAAATGGTGTTTGTTCAGATAAAACCTTCAACAACAAAAGCAAAGAAACTAATGGCTGTTTTTTATGATGAAAAAAAGAAAAAGATAAAGACAACTCATTTTGGTCAAAAAGGATTTAGTGATTTCACAATTCATAAAGATAAATCAAGAAAAGAGAAATATTTAACTAGACATAGAGCAAGAGAGAACTGGGATGATTACATGACAGCTGGTTCACTGAGCCGTTGGATTCTTTGGAATAAACCAACATTAAACGGATCTATAACAGATTACAAGAAACGATTTAATTTAAAAACATATAAACCTTAATTTTCATTTTACTCATATATAAGTAATTTACTCAAATATAAGCAATTTACTAAATCAATATTTTTCGTAGTTTTTGGTTTATTTACTGACCAAAAATATATTCTACTATATTATAATATGAGCTTTGCTAATTTAACTTTGTTAGAATGTAATAGGGAACAATCAGTTCAAAAGGGCAGAGAGTTTGATAATAATGCTATCTTTACAAATCGTATGGGTAGAGTCATTGAGCTAGATGTTGGTGATACTATAGAAGTCAAATCAGCCTTCATCAATAAACGTGGTTGTGCTAATCCTGACTCAATTGAGTTTAAAGGTAAGACACTAGGGGTTGATGCTACCTTTACACAAACGACTCATGCTACAACACAACCAACATCATACTCACTAGATAATAAATATCCACCGGTTTTATTTAAACCAACCGATAGACCAACAACAGACCCCGCCGATCCTGATGTAATTGACCCACTTGTAGAAGAGATTCCACAAGATAGAATCGTATTTAAACAAATATACAATGAAGATGTATCAGTATCTTTGAAAGATAATGAAGCCTATTTGGAAACACAACTCTATAAAACTTCTGATGGTGAGTCGTATGTATATCATCCAAGAAAACATTTTCGGGAAGTGTATAATGCTATTAGTTTCACTGGTGAAGTTGTTTCAAGTCCTTATTACCCCGAAGCACATTATATCCAAAATTATTATACAAGACCCGATTTTGATATTGATTTAAGAGATTCAGCACACGGCGGAAGATTTTTTTATGAGAAGGGAATTTTAAGTGGTGATTGTCGTTATAGTCCCGAAGATAGTTTCTTCTTTGGAAAGGGTTTTGCTGGATATGAGAACTATAAGAAAATGTTTTTAAAGGAAGATTATCATAATGTTTTTCAGGAAATCACTTTCACTGGGGATGCTTATCCAACAACGAAAGCAAATAATTCTGTGTATTCCATAGTTGATAATAATGACGATTATTTGAGAAATACTCTATATGGTTATAGGAAATTAAAACCGAAAAATGATTGTAAAAAGTTCTTTGTATTTGAGAGAGAATATGACTGGATGATGTATAAAGAAGGTGATGATGTACCATCCTATACATTTATCGAAGATGATGGCTCAACCACCGAGATCACTGCTAAATTGTGGTTTAATGCTCTTGATGAAAATGATGGTCTTGATTTACCTACATCATTTCCCAATAGATTTAAGAGACCGGCATTTCGTTCACCTGCTTTATTTCCCTATATTAAAAAGGTCAAACTCAATAAAATTGAAGTTGATACAGGATACTCAACACCTCAAAGTATTTCAGAACAAATAACTAAACAACTACAAAAAGAAGATGCCGACAATCCAATCATATACAATAAACAAGGGAGATATGATTACACCACATCATTAGAAACTGGATACTATAAACCCGTCAATTGTGCTACAACAGACTTTAATTTAGTCAATTATAGGAATTATTTCAATATTCCTTTTGGAACAGATGACACAAGAGACATGGAGTCAGCTTTTAAATGGTGGAAATCATTTAATACTATTCTCATAAAAAGACCCGACTTATATGAATATGGAACGAAGATAAACACCAAGTTTGGATTTGTTGGGACTATTCCCCAACAATTAGCAGACCCACCCATAGACCCAAGAAATCCGCCTGACAATCTAGGTTTTGGAATAAGAAACTATATCTTAAATGATATTGAATATGATGCTACACTCAAAAACAATTTATCTAATCCAATCGTTACATCATGGATATATACAGAGCATAACTTAAAAATGTTAAGTGAATTGTTTGATATACAAGGACGATATCCTGAATTATTCTTTGATGAAAGTAAGAGTTTAGAAGACAACTATCCATTTATGAATATAGCAGTTGTGTCGGAAGAAGGTGATACTATATGGATGGATCCCGCAACTATAGACAATAGCCGTTTTTTACATATCAATCGGTTTAATACTCACACGACGGGAGATGATTATACTGGTGGAAATGCTTTTGATATTCTAGGTGATGATGGATATGTTAAGTTTACATATAATAATGGACAAGCAGGAGCAAATCTCCGGACATTCGATACAGACCACAGAACAACAGCTTTCTTTTTTAAATATGATAAAACATATAGGAATATTGACACGGGTGGAGAATCAAGAGAAAAATTGTCTTATGGATTTGCTACAAAAACAAGAACGACTTATGGAGTTGGTGGAACAGAAGAAGATTACATCACTTTACATCCTGAACTTGTGAATGGTTTAAGACCCGAGATTTTTAATATGAGAGGAGGAATGCAACCATTTACATCTGCCGGAGCGGAAGGGGACGGAGTTTCTGTATGGGATGCTGGTAATATAAATGGGAATACTAATGGAAATGGAAAACCAACGATGATTGGTTGGGATTATCACTTCTCATCGTGGGGAAATGTTGTGATGTCTTTAACAACTGGAATGGGTTTAACGGGACAGACCATAACAAATAATCAATATAAGAGTATTGATACAAATGAATCTTTCCAACAAGCAGGGACAGATGCTACACCTCTTATCCAAAAGAGTTATATAGGAGCCAATGATATAGCATTAGAATACGATAACGTGAGTAATCGGTTTGGATTCTCGTATTTACATAGACCCAATAATGTTGGAAACATTTATGATGCTGGTGCTACTTATGTAGATAGTCATGGAGATCCCATAACATCAAAACCCATCAACTCAAATGCCGATGATGAAGTTATTAAAATCAATCCCCGAACTTTAAAATGGAACTGGTGTAATGAGATGGTGCCTTATATCTTCCAGAGTGGGAAAATCAGTGGAATTGGTGGTGAGATAACAGCACCGATTACATTAGACCCAATGAATATGAACTTCTCAGCTTGGGAGTATTATGATTCTCGTTGTGGTGTATCCATCAATTTTGGAAAAACCACAAAGATAGATCAAAACAAATACAATATAAGTCAAAGACAAATATGGAATAATTCTTTGTTGGGGATTCTTGGGTTTAGTTATGATCAATTTAATCCAACTGAAATCACATCAAAAAATAATCAAATAGCAAGAGTATCTGATAGAAATATAAATGGATTATCTAATCCTTCGACGAATGCTGATTTTCTAAATACGAATCTCAATAGTTTTGTCATCAATCCGTTTGGTGCCGTCCAACAAGGAACACAGCTTCCTTTTGCTTTAGAAGTTGTTTTACAAGATGCCTTATCATATAAACCGAATGATTCTACAAATGTTCCTATGCTGAATCTACCAGCAATAACACTCCCAGCATCATCCGTGAAAATTGAAGGTGTGAATCTTCCAAGAGTTTCACTAAATCCATATATGACTATTAGAAGTGATATCATGAGACCACAGAAATATATTGGTGGTTTAAATTCAGGTTTAAGTCTACCGGTTTGTGCAGTTGTAGATAGAGCTAATGCTGAAAAGGATTATGTCCAGCTGATCGGTTCAGAAGTGTATACAATAACAGAGCCTATGAAGTTCTCATCAATAACAACCATTATCACAGACCCCGATGGAACGTTGTCTTTGCTAGATGAAGGTTCATCAGTTATCTATAAAATATCTAAGGCTGATAGTCTATCAAGATATAACATTCTTGATGATTTTAAAAAAATGTTAAGTGAAAAAAAATGATGGTTAAGTTATAAAATGGAAACAACTAAACAAGAAGAAACTAAGGTTGCTCGTAAATCAACTGGTAAGATGACCGATGAACAGAAGGCTCAACTAAATAAACATATGGAGAAACACAAGAAAGCAGGGATGAGTGCTAGTGATATGAAGCAACACCGGATGCGGATGATGGGTCGTATGAGAAAGGGGATGTCTGTACAGAAGGCTCATGCCGATATAAAAAAATCATATTAATAAATTGCTTATATATAAGTAAATTACTCATATATGAGTAAAATGAATAAACAAAGAATTACAGAAAGTATGGGATAAAGAATTACAAAAAGTAAAGGAGGTTTCATAAAATACTGATTTATTGGATTGCTTATATATGAGTAAATTACTCATATATGAGTAAAATATTTCATTAGTTAAATTTAATTATGAAATGTCCTTTCTTCACTTCAAGCTTAAACTGATTCTTCTTTTTTAATTTTGCTTTAATCTCTAACTCCTTCTTAACATGAAGGGGAATATCAACAACTATCTCTCTTGGTTTATGTGGATATTCATTAAGTTCTTTGATTGCTTTTCTAACTGATGGGATAGCCCCGAACTTCTTCACATAATCAGCATCTCTATATAGTTCATCAATATTCTTATATTCACTCAAAGATATATCATAATTATTACGGCAAAAATGTTTAATTTTCTTACAAGTATGAATCACATTATTCTTTTCTTTAATGCTTAGTAGTTTGTTTGGATTTGGATTGATAAGACAATGTTTTAATTCTACTACATTATTGAAGGGTAGATGTAAACTAGGCTCAATACTATCGAGTGTATTGATATGATGTACCATTATACCGGCACAATCAATCTTCTTGTATTGTTTAGGATTTGATATATCAAGACCTAACAAATCAATCATTTTGCACAGCTCATTCTTACTCCAAGATTTATGTATAATCATTATAAGTTATACAAAGAAAAAAATTTTATCTGAATAACCATATATTACGTATACCAACTATTTCTTTTTAGATACATTAGATTATGGTTTGCCTGTAATCTTAAAACAATAATAAACTTAAAACATATAGCCTCAATCTTAGAGTGAAATACTTTACAAACATAATATTTGCTCTGTCTGTTTATAAGCTTGTAATATTTCCATGATTTACAATTAGAATTGGTTTTAATATGAGTAATATTCCTTATATTCATATGAAAAAATCTTAAATTGTTATCTTTATATAGTTTAAATATCCCATAAATCTTAAATTGTTCTTACTTAAAGACAAAAAGACATATAAATTGATCAATTTATTAGTTATTTTTAAGTATTTTCAGCATAAATCAAGACTTTAAGTATATTTTAAGACTATTTAAAGAACAAATCAAGATTTTCGCTATTTAAAGATATAGTTTTATACTATACCATAATATATAATGACAGACATTAATGAAGGCATACCTCCACAGCAAAATAGAGAATATGAACTATATGTCCAGTATTGTATTATGTGTGATGAAAATAAAGAGTTCCTCAAAGCCATTACTGGTTTGATGAACAATCTACAAAGTAGCGATAATGATGAATGTAAAAAGATTCTTAATGATTTCATGAGTAGTGATTTATATGAGGACTACATACAAAAACATTTAACAACTTTCAACGAATAGACATAAAACCTTCTTTATCTTTTTTTAATTTAATATCTTCATAAACCACTTCACTATCAGAATATTCTTCTGATGATGCTGTGCTTTCTATTTCATAATTAGTATCACCCTTCTCTATTAAATCGGTGAACACTTTTAGAAGATCAACTCTATCTTTTAATAACTCACATATCTCATCATACATTCCCAATATTTCTTCATAATCAAGTGTAGGTGAATTAAAGCTCATTTTACTTATACATATATTTTATTTTTGAGAAATTATCCGTGCAGTTTATTCACCCTCAATTCTTTCAACTGCTACATCATAAATGTTTGAATCTAGTTCAATCCCTATGAACTCTCTATTCATATTCTTACAAGCAACTCCCGTGGAACCTGAGCCCATAGTTGGGTCAAGTACAACATCACCTTCTTTGCTGTAATACTTTAATACCCATTCCATTAATGCTACTGGCTTCTCTGTTGAATGTTTACCCTTTGTTGATTTAATTTCTAACAAAGTATTTGGTAATGGTGGATTATACATACTCTCACCATTTTTTCTTTTAAAATCGGGTCTATCTATATTACCATACATAGTAGAATTATTCTGATAGTTTTCACTTGGTCTCATTTCAGGTTCAGGTTCAGGTTCAGGTTCTTTCACAACTGAGACTGGGAGCGGTGGTTCATAATGAGGCTCGTTCTTTAATAAACCATTACGACTAACTTTACTATATAACCCCCCTTTATTTTTATATTTTTCATCTAACTCTTTTGATTCTTCTTTGATGAATTTATGCTTATGACTAGATAAATCATAAAAAGGTAACTTCTCATAAAATACATACACGAGTTCATGCTTTCTCATAGGCATCTTTTTAGCTGATAGGAAACCAGCAGGAGAAGATTTCACCCATACTAAATCATATCTAAAATGACATTTCTTCGGTGCTGATGTAATTAGTGAAACACCAAACTTGGTTGTTGTTGTAAAGAATATCGGTGTTCTAAGTTTCTTGATTCTCATTACTTCTATCCAAAATTTATCTAAATCAATTTTTATATCCCATTTACAGCTAGTTTGGTTATAGGGCAAATCACAGAAGATTAAATCAACACTATCATCAGCTATTTGTTTCATAAGTTCTAAGCAATCCCCATTTAATAATAACGGCATTTATACTATCTCAAAGATTTTAATTTTATGAAGTAGACTTAATATTTTGGTGCGGATAATTTGCTAAATATTTTTTTCTAATCTATATATAATGACCAAATACTCACAAGCTTATATTTACGGAATTAAGTGCAATACTACAAATTTACTCTATATAGGTTCATCTATGGAACCCATGAATACAAGACTCACCAAGCATCTAACAGATTTAAAAGGTTATCTAGGAATCAATCCAAGACCCCGAGCTTATCGTTCATCATTCGAAGTATTGATGAATGATAACTATGAAATGTTTAAAATAGAAGAATATTCATGTGAAACCAAAAGAGAATTAGAAATCCGTGAAGGTTTACACATAATTAAAAATAAAGGTTGTGTCAATAAAAGATTACCTTGTAAATTAAATCCGGATGATTATCAAGAAGACTTGTCATCGTTGCCTTCTTTTATATAAACATTATTCATTGTCTCGACTGAATGACCGGTGACCTTAGACATCTCTTCTTGTTCTTTTTTTAAGTCCCCGAATTTATGGCTCAAAACTATCTTTCTCAACATAGTTGTTGATATTGATTTACCATCTAAATATCTTTTTGAAAATTTAATAAGTAATTGAGATATTTGATTCCTTGTTAATTCTTTTCCTGTGCTTGATTTAAATAGAACACCCATACCATTAATTTTAAGATAGGCTCTCAATAATTTCTCTAAGTCTTTTGGAACATCAAAACGAAGTTCTTCATATTTGGATTGTGTTTTGAATTTATTGAGAACCATAAACATTTTACCCTTCTCAACTACTAGATAATTTTTAGCCTTCTTATCTGCTTCGGTTAATTTATTATAGGCTCGTTTTGTAATTGCTTCCATTCCAGCTACATCGTTTCTCATAGGAAGCCTTATATGTATCTGATAAATGATATATATTTGTAATAACATCTTATCCTTAGCTGATAGTTCACGTTTCTTAAACCCTTTAAGGTCTTCACCCATCTTATTTATCATTTTCACAAGGTCTTCATAAGGTACAAAGTTCTTCTCTTGTTTGTCTGATATTTTTCCTGTAGCATTCTCATCTTCGTATTGTTGATTTAAGTCATCTCGCTTGGATTGATACTCTTTTAAGAGTTTATCATATTTGTCATCATGATTGAGAGCTGATAAAAGAATGATGATAGCATTTAAGTAATTCCGGATTGTTGTGAAATGTTTATCCCCTATCTTATCCATAACTTCACCAATATCTTTAAGAAATGAGTAGTTGTCTGTTTCAAACATCTTTTTAAGTTTATTCAGGTTAGCTTCATAAGATTTAATAGTTGTATCCTTAATATTAGGTCTAGATTTCTTAATTGTTTCTTTTAGATTTTCTACTTCCATTATATACTAATTAAGATTTTAATTCTTTAATATAAAACTCAAAAATATAAATTACTTATATATGAGTAAATTACTCATATATGAGTAAAATTGATATTTGTTTTGATGCGGTTAATACTTAAAAATATAATCTATGTTATAATATAGAAATGACTGACATTTACAATGAAGAGAAAATCAACAAGATTATTGAGATATATAAGAAGAGTCGGGAAAGAGACAGGAAGAAGTATGAGAAGAAAAAGAATGATCCTGCTTTCATTGAACAAAATAGAGCAAGAGCAAAGGCTCATTATGAAGCACATTATAGAGATGTGAAAAAGGATAATTATAATAAGAATAAAGAATTTATCAAGGCAAAGAGTTTGTTTTATTACTATAGAAAAACAAACAGAATTGATGAATTCAAATCCAAGTTTCCTGATAAAGTTGAACTAATGGAAACTCATGGATTCGTTGTTGGTTCCGGTTCGGGTTGAGGTGGACATTCTTCATCATCACTTTTATAAATTATGACTTCTTTTAATCCATTGCATATTATCGGTTTCCTCACATTCGGATAATCAGCATTAAACTTGTTATTAAATGTATTTATGATATCTCTATCAATATTCGGGGATGATTCTAATAATCTATCATATTCAGCCCTAGATACTTTTAAGAAATCACGGCAATTCTTTCTTTTAGAATCTTTAAGTGCTAATTCTATTTGAATATTACGAGCAAACTTAGACCAACTAACACATGAAATTCTATGACTCTCATATATCTCAGCATACTTTAAGAATGAAAGAAGTGTTCCAAGTATTCCAGCAAATATATTGATACCACCCACACAAGCAGAAGCAACTGGTCTCTGTTCATCACTTATAAATGAATCCATACCAAAATTAGCTGTACCGGTTAACGTTGATATAATAATAATTGGTATAGATATGTTGTGATATTTCTTCTTATACTTTCGTTCTGAATAACTATGAAGCCAAGAATAACACAATCCTATCTCAGCCCATTCTGACAACAACTCTTCAATTTCGTCACTCCATTTCTCAATCTTTTCATCCTCAATACTTCTCGGTGTTTTCAAGTCAACATCCATATTGTTATTTATAAGATATTTTTTATAAGAATCATTTTTTTATCTCTTATATTGATATAATGGAGAATCGGTCTCAAAGGAAAAAGAATACTGAACTATTAGAAGATATTCAACTATCGTTGAAAGGGCTTCTAAGTGAAACTGACCAAATGAAACGTGATATCCTTTATATCAAAACACAAATACAATTTAACGATAAAGTCAAGCAAGATCTCCAAGAACTAAAACAAAATGAACTTATGGATAAAGCTTCTTCGGGCTGGTTTTGGTCTTGATTTTCTCTATTCTTTTTTTAAGTTTTTTCTTTTTTTAATTTTTATATTTAAGAATAATATAAAATGAGCGGAACCTATTGGAGTGTTGGAGATAAAGTGAATATTAAGCAGACTGATATTGAAATCAAGTGTGAAGGTTCTGATGAGTTTAGTGAGAATCAAGTTATCGGTATATACATCCCCCCAAGTGTATCACTCTATTCGGGTAAAGATAC
>Ga0181379_1000572_pt1 | contig 17939 bp, 21 predicted proteins | sample 2SPOviralmetaG_FD_130115 | JGI IMG/M metagenome (GOLD analysis project Ga0181379, IMG submission 130115) | Marine viral communities from the oligotrophic San Pedro Time Series (SPOT) site, San Pedro Channel, CA, USA - 2 SPOT_SRF_2009-07-10 | ecosystem: Environmental > Aquatic > Marine > Strait... | reverse complement strand
TTGCACCATTGTTAATTATCTCACCGTCAACTCCTAACACATTAGTTTTTGGTTTATGAAATACAGGCATCCCAAACTTATCTATAAAGCCTTCCATATTCCATTCCATAGGAATAAACAAAGAATACATGCCACTTTTAGTTTGACCATTACTGTTACGCGTTCCTATGTCTGAATCTTCATAGAGTTTTTTAAAATTATCACCCCCTTTACTTAGCGCATTTGATGTGGATCCCATCATACATTTACCAATTATTTTACTTCCTAGTCTCAAACAAGTTTTAGTAACACGCCAATTATTAAGTATGTTCTCAGGCTTTTCCCACTTACCACTTTCATCGTGTATTAATAGTTGAAGTTTCTCTCCATCATAAGAGTTGTCAGAAGTATTACGCCAATCTATCGTGGTGTCTAAACCTTCAAGTTCTTGATTATCAGATAGATACATATTACGCTTAGTAATCTTACTTGCTGGAACACGATAGGATAATTCTGTTTTTGGCTTATCCATACCATCCTGAATAGGCTTAAAAAAGAATGGATAGTTATTAGAAATAGGAACTATTTTATCTGTAAACATTTTCTTGGCATCTGTTCCAGTTTTAGATAACACCCCTATTCTTGCGTCTTTAGATATGGTAGCGGTATTTACAGTTTCAGATGAGCCCATAAAAGAAAAACCAGAACGTCTTATTTTTAGATAACACATTCCAAAACTTCTCTTATCTGCTTTACAAGCTTCCCAAAACAAAAAGAATATTCTATTAGCTTCCCTAAACTCAGGGTGACCTACGTCAATCTTGGTCCATTGTAAATAACAATAATGAGTACCTGTAATATAAGCAGGGTTACCATTGTTATTAAACCAAAAACCTTCTTCCCTCCTGTCAAACTCCTGTTCAATATAACCTACCCAAGCATCTTTAAAATCAGAAGACATTTCGTTCCATTGAAATATAGATTTTATTTTAGATAATGATTTTGGATATTTAAAAGGTTGCCAACATTTCTCTTCATTAGAGTAATATTTAGAAGGTGTTTTAGGTAATCCAATCTTTAATCCTTGAACTTCATATATATCACCTAATGTTCCGTCCTTAGAAATAACTACAATATCATACTTTTCATTGTAACCATACTCCCAGTTTTTGGCTTTGTTTTTTTTAGCCATTGCTGTTCTAGGAACAACATCTTGTAAAACTTTATTTAGACCTTCTCTCTGCAAATCCTTGATTACTACTTGTTTTGTTTACACTGTTTAAAGCCTCTTCTTCTGCATCAATACGATTAAGTATTTCAAACGCATCAAATATTGCTAGCTTTTTAGTTGCTGCTGCATTTTTTAATCTGTCTGCTGCTAGCTCATCATCTGGGTCAGGCTTAATAATTTTTTCTTGAGCCACTTTTATTAATTGCTCTACCGCTGCTCTACCCGCTTTTATTATTTTTAATTTAATTTCTTTACTCATAACATCATAGTTATATTTTTTGATTTCATTCTATAAAGAGTTTGATCATCTATCTTGAACTCGTACTCAGACTCTGGCTTAAAACAAACCTTATCTCCTGTTTTTAACCCTAAATAAGTTAACTCTGGATTGGTAACTTCAATAGTTCCTGTAAGAGCTTGGTATTTGTCACTATTAAATATAATAGATTCTTCTTTATTAGAAGGCTTAACAAAGCAATAATCTAAATGAGACTTCCATTCACCATCTTGTTTGTACATAAAAAACTGATTGGGTTCTACTATAAATAGATTGTCTTTCAAAAAGCTCCTACCGCTTTTTTCTCTTCCCTTCATATCGTTATAGTATTTAAAAACATTATGGTGCACCACTAATATGTCACCTACCTTTACGTCACCATCATAATTAATTGGTGTAGCAACAACATTAGCAAAACGATTAGAGACAGTATGGTCTTCTTTAGAGGAGCTAGTAATAAAGTCAACCTCTCCTATTTTTTTTACATTATCGTACCGAGTATCATTAACCGGAGTTACAATAAAACCAAAAGGTGACTTCATACTAAAAGTTGATGTTATATTCTATAGAAACCGGAATAGTTTCATTAAAGCTTTTCCAAAGAACAATTTCGTTGTCTTTAATAATCCATATTTTAAAACAATTTTTTTCTTGTCTTATATGGTGTATGGTGTAATTACCCCCTAGAACATCTTGTCCAATTAGGTAATGCATTGCTCCAGACTTATAGTCAGGACCAACTGATATTTTTCTAATTTCCATTTCATTTGATTTTAGTAGTTTTTAGGATGCGTAAAAATGTATTGACACTCTTTTTCTAGAAGGATTAGTATTTTCAATAGATGCAAGGTTAGCAGGAAAAGATGTAGAAAGAGAAACTTCTTGCACATTTAAAAGGTTAGAACTAACACCACTTCCACACACCATAACATTATCTGTGCTAAATGCTAGCATAAGATTTTGCCCAGCGGTTAAAGAAACTGGAGAATCGTCTATAATAATTTCGTTAATCCCATTAGATACACCGGTTAATTTAGTAAAAGAAGCTAATCTAGTAAAGGAAGATGTTTGCATATCACCTGTTGTTGTAGAATATAAAGCTGCATATATCGGGCTTGAACCTGAGTTTACAAAAACTTTTATATATGATAAAGTAAAGTCTACATCACACACTAACATTGTATAATATGTATAGCTTGCGTTAGTTATATCATCTGCTTCGTAAACACTTGATGGAGAAAAACCTAAACTAACAGAATTTCCACCGTTTTGCGCCCACGATGCTGTAGTACCGTTAGATGTTAAAACATAATTGCTAGTTCCTATACTTAAGGCAGAAGGCGCACCATTTGAATCCCCTAACCAAATACTTCCTTCTGGTAAATTAGGTAAATCGTTGGTTCTTCCAATAGCAGTTACCTGAATATCTCCATTGGCTCCTGTTTTAGTTATAATACCAACATTTTGAATTAAATCAACTCCATTTGGCTTGTTTCTAGTTAGCAATAAACTACCTGGTAGTAAAGCTCCTGCAACATAAACAACGTCTCCTACAGCCGCTGCGCCTGTTCCTGCTATAGTGTTTATGTTAATGCTTTTTAACATTCCCACTTGAATCATTAAACCATTAGATGTGGCAGGTATGTCTTCTGCTGCTAAACCTATACAAGGCATATTAGCACTACTATTAGCTTGAGCTGTTTCTACCGACACTACACCCGCAACTTCCCCAACAACTTTAAGAGGTTGACCTTTTAAAATAGTGCTAGAGGTATTATTTCTAACTATTTCAACAACATTACTATCCGTATATTCTAAACCATCTGCAGCAGCATTAACCCTTAATGATTGGCTTCTAGTACCTAAAGAAGTTATTCCTGTTCCTCCATTAGCTACAGTTAAAGTACCACCTAATGTAAATGTACCTGTTGTGGTTATTGGGTTTGTTGTATCGCTTGTTATAATAATACCGGTAGTACCTCCATCTAAACCAACACTAGTAACTGAACCTGCTCCTGTTCCACTATAAAGATTTGCTATACTTTGTAAGGTAAATGTCTTTGTTTCTTTTGAAGAAGCGTCTGTTCCTATTACATAATCTGTACTTGAAGGACTTGCTTTGGTGGGGTAGATGTTAGTGTTACTTATTTTCGCCATTTTGTGTTATTGTTCCGTGTTCTAGATTAATTACAGAGTTTTCTCCGTATTTTTTTATTAATTCGTTTTCAAGTGATTCAAATTCTACTCTTATTAAATCTACTCTTTTAAGAACTGAATTTTTTTGTATTGACAGTTCCCCTAATTGTACTTTAAGTGATTGAAACTCCGAGTTCAAATCTCTTAAAGATTTTAATTCTTTTTCTTCTAATTTCATTTGACTTGATTTATATTTACAAAGATAATCATTTTCTTCGTGACGCTGACGAACCATAAAAATAACCAATTATACTCAAAACAATTCCCTCTGTCACCCCGATTAAATGAATCCAAATCTCTTTATTATGGGCTGGTATTTCTAAATAAACAATGGCATAAACCAAGAAGGAAAAACAAGAAAGGCCAACTAAACCTGTTAAATTAAACATAAAATCAAAGCGATTTGCTTTTGCTAATTCCACCTCTCTGTTTCTAGCCGAATCTCTGTCTTCTACCTCTAATTTGTATAGTTCTACCACTTGCTGGTGAAGAGCTTCTTTTTCTTGTGGTGTTAAGTTTGGCTCTTGACTAATAACGTTTTTAATAATTCCAAGCGTTCCATTGGACGGCAAGATGTCTCCTATTTTATCCAATACTCCAGGAGCTTTTTCTTTTAAGAATTTACCTATTCCAGTGTCTTTTAATTTCTTTTTCATCCCGAACAACTTTCACAAGTTTCATCGTCAATACTACAAGTTCTTTCTGGAACCGCTTGAGACTCTAACCTTTCTAACATTTTTTGAAATTCCGTCTTTTCTTCTATCATCTTCCTAAAAATAAACCTTCTATAAATGTTCCTATTCCTGTTACTATTACCGCTATGGATGTCCAAAACTTTTTCTCTAAACTGCGAATTCTTTTTTCGTGATCGTTCTTTTGCTTGCTTATTTGTTCCAACTGATTCTGCATTACAGCCTGACCCTGCAAAAGCTGATTTATTTTATCTTCCATAAATTTTATACTTAGTCTTGTTGTTGTCGTCTTTGTATGCCACTAATATTCTGTTTCTTTGTGTTCGAGTTGTGCTGTAACTAACGTGTACCCAAGAAGGGTTTTCATCTGTTCCAAACTCCCAAATTAATTGGTCAAAATTCAAATTATCTTTAATGAAGTGAAATACTTCTGCGTTGTTTGGAGCATTGGCATAATCCCTATCTAAATCAATTGCTTCTCCTTTGCAGTGTTGTGAAGTAGCTACGTACTTGCCGTCTATATACTTATGAGCACCTCCAATGGCTTTGTTAAGAGTTTCTGAACGGTAACCACTGCTAATACTAAAAGGCACGTTAAAGTGCTCTCTAATCGGCTGAAATATGTTCTCAGCTAAAACCTTCATATTCTCTATGTGTTCTTCTGTTGGAATGTTTTCTATTCCCTTTCTTTCAGCAGTTCCGCTTTTCAGCATTTCAGAAAGAGATAAGTTCTTAGATAGTTTCATTTTTTAATTCTGTTTTTAGCCGTTAATAATATTCTTTCTTCCATTTTTGCCACCTTTACTTTCAGGTTAAGGTTTTCTTGAATGAGCTCATCTATCTTTAACTCTAAGCTGGTTATTTTCTCTGTAAGCCTCTCTATTTGATCATCTTCTTTTTTAGCGTTGATGTCAATTTTCTTCTTAACTATATTCCATATCTCCTTGACTCCAAGTGCTGAAATCAAAGCTATTAAGAGAGGTTCTTCCATATTACTTGCCTTGACCACGGTATTTTGGTTTGAATCCCGTTTGCCCTTTGGACGCATTCTTAGAATGTACCCCAGGTCTCTTTGTTGTTATTTTCTTTCTATACTTCACTCTCCAGGTTCAGCTGGTGTCCATTCTGGAGTAGCTAGTAAAACTAGTATCTCTTCGTGAGTATAGGTTCCTACCGGAACTAACGACCCATTAGTGATAAAAGAAGGCTCTACCTGGAAGGATAAAACACCTTCAGTATTTGCTACGTTTCTTCTCATTGTTTGAGCAGAAGATTGGTTCACCTGGCTGAATAAAACTGAGTTCGTGTCAGATAGGTTGATTACTACATAAGTTGTTGCCATTTTTTGATTTTTTACAAAGTTAATATTTTTTACGGAGTATTACCACTTCCAGTGACTCTTGATGTAACTACCATATTAGTTGATAAAGCATTTGCTGTGCTATATGGTGCATCACCTATTAAATTACCTTCTGACATTCCGCTTGACACTCCATTAGCTGTTGTGCCTACGCCATTTGTTAGGTTTGCTTCAGTCATATTTTGACCATCTCCATTATTACTTCCCTTTTCGTCTGCAAATATCCAACCGCCTGTAAAACTACTGTTTTCACCTAACTGCCACCAAGAAACAAGATTAGAATATGCCGAGTGAGAATTTAAATTAGAAGGAAGACCTTCATTATAAATTTCTGTTACTTGTGCAGATGTTAATTCTGCGTTCCAAATTGATACATTTGATATTTTGCCATTCATTAAAGCACTTGTTGAAGGACCTGTTCCAGGGTCTCCACCAATATACACATTAGTATTGGCGTTGAAATTTTGTGTTGAGCTTCCAGTAGCAACAGAAGAACCATTATAATATAAAGTACAATTTCCATTTAACCTTGTAATACAAATATGTGTCCAAGTGTTTGCAGTTGGCAAAGTAGAATGTGATATAACATTTGAAACATTTACTATTCTTAAAACAAAATTACCAGCACTGTCTTTTCCAATATAAACACCATTTGTTGAATTATTAACATAAATACCTTCATAACCAGAACCCCAAGAGTTAGGATTTATCCAAGCTGAAAAAGTAAAATCTCCAGCACCTAACTTAATAGCATTTGTATTTCCTAAATCTATATAATCATTTGTTCCATCAAAATCCATAGCATATTTACTATAAGGTGCAACTGTTTGTAAGTCACTTTGAACAAGGTTTGCTTGAGACATTCCTGAGCTATCACCAGCTAACGTGTTCACAAAGCCAGTGTATTCAGCTACAGGTGTTGTTTGTCCTGAAACAAGTTGTGCTGAAGCGTTAAAACTATTTTTATTATCAAGTAATCCGCTAGTTAAATTATCAAACTTCCACCAAGCTATTAAAGTAGAGTATTTTGGGCCACTAGACATTTCCTGTAAGGGAGTTCCATTATTAAATAATGTAGCTACGTCTCCTCCAGCTACTTGTCCTGCTGAAACACCACCATCGCTTAAAGCATCTTCCCATATGCAAAAGTTAGAAACAGTTGCTGCTAAAGAATTACCAGCTCCAGATCCAAACGTGCATAAAATCATAGCTGTTTTTCTAGAAGCTAACACACTCGCATTAGTAACCTTTTGAATCAGCACGCCGTCTTCATAGCAAGCTAAACTAGTATTAGAAAAATCATAAACCATAACGCAATGGTGCCAAGATCCGTCTAATATAGAGCTACCAGTAACCGAGCCGGTTCCTGGATATATAAAGTATCTTAAATTATTATTAGTACTACTATTTATTATAATTTGATTACTAGCTCTACTAAAAAAATACATATTACTACCTTGTCCAGAAGGAGCATTTATCCAGAAAGACAAGCTTAATTTATTTGGAATATCACTAAGTATTTGTGGCGTTTCATAACCCGCGTTTAATCTTAGATAGTTACTAGATGTGCATTTTAAACCGCTTGGATAAGCTGAAGGATTTTGGTTATTATCTATACTCCACTCTGTACTTGAACTATTATAAACCTCACTTGCATCGAGTTTATACCAAGCTTTTAAAGATGTAAATCCACTCATTGAAGTAAGTGGAGAACCATTATTGTAAAGAGTTTCTACTGAGTTAGAGCCTGTTGCTGGTAGTGCTGTGTTAAATATTTGAACATTTGACATCTTTGCATTTATAGCACCACCACCACCACTATAAGCTCCAATTGTGTCTATAGTCGGATTTTTGTCGGCAGCTGTGCCTATAGAATCTCCATTGATATATAATGTTGCATTTGTTCCGTCTCCTGTAATACATATATGATACCAATTACCAGTTGAAATACTTATAGTAAATGAGCTGGCTCCCGTTGAATCTTTAATTGCAAACACACTTGAAGTCATATAAGTATAATAATTTGGACTAACTCCACCTATATATACATTTCCATTAAGAGCATTTGGATTTACCCAATAAGAAACAGTTTTATTTCCAGTTAAATTTATACTAGAATCTAAAGTAACATAATCACTATTAAAATCAAAAACATAATCTCCAATTGCATTGTTTTCAGCTAAATACTGTCCGTTCCAAGCAGATGTACCTAAAGGATAATAAGCGATAGGTGCACTTGGTAAAGCCATCGGGTTTGAGACGGATGTTCCACCGCCCCAAAGAGTTGTTACTTGGCTTGAAGAAAGAGCGTAGTCGAAAATTGCTAATGCGTCTATTTGGCCTTTATAAGTGTCATAGTCTCCAGAGTTGTTAAAGCCACCTATATAAGGTGTGTTACTTGTGTTAGAAATTTGAGCTGTGTTTGTATCAGCAAACGTGTCATTTAAAACTCCATTAACATACATTTTAATATTTGTACCATCTGCTGTTGCTGTTAAATAATACCAAGTATCTAATGAAAAAGTATAAGTTGATTTATGTTCTGTTCCAAAAGCTGTGCCACTACTTCCATAGTTTATAAATGAATTATCTATATGAAAACCAAAATAGAAACTATATTTCTTTGTGAAAACAGCATTATAATTAGTGTTGAAAGAAGTAGGAGTTTTAACCCAAGCGGAAATAGTATAACCAGTAAAAGGTCCACTCAAAGAATTATTATCTCCAGCTATTATATAAACTCCACTTGTTCCATCAAAGTCCATAGAATAGTTACTTTGCTTACTCTGATTAGCGTTTCTTGGCATTCGCCAGCCTGGACTTAAAAATTTTGTACTCATATTAATCTCCCATTCTATACCAAGCCACTGGCGTTGGTAGGTTAGTATTATTTGCTATATCTGCTGTTTTATTATTTCCTAAAGGTAATGAAGGTTGGTATAAATCAAATTTAATTTGGTCAGCTGTTAATGCTTTATCGAATATTGCTACTTCATCCATTTCTCCAGCAAAATTTTTCAAGTAAGATAATCCACCAGCGTTTTCTCCAATAAAAATTCCACCTGTTGCTGTGCCTATAGTTTTATTTAAAGGCATATTTATTGTAATATTTGACCTTGTATTGTTTACAAATATTTTAACTCTATCAAGTGTGACAGCTTGTGTAGAATCAAAAACTAATCCTATATGATTCCATTGATTTAGATTTAAAGCTGGGGTTGTTTCAATAGCGTTATAGCTGCTTATTTGAACATTCCACCATAATTCACCACTACCACGAGTTGTCAAACGTATAAGATTATTATTATTTCCAGGAATTGATGGAATTGATATAATGTGTCGAAAATCTAAAATTGATGGTTTTACCCAAACGCTTAAAGTCATTTTTTGTAATCCATCAAGAGCAGAAAAAACTCCACCAGTTTGTAAATAATCATTAACTCCATCAAAGCTCATACTAAAATTATTAGCTATTTGTTTACCTACATATCCAGGTACATAAGGTACTTTATCATCTGGAATCATATTATAACTCTGAGAGTTAGAGGTTGACAAAGGAGCGTCTCCTACACGATCTAAGATGTCTAAATTTATTCCTATACCATTTGCATAAGTTCCAGGCGCATCAGCTGAAATCATTGTAGTGATAGTACCAGCTCCAGTTCCATTAGGCGCTCCAGTAATTGAGTTAGGTACAATAAATGAGTTATTATCAAAATAAGCATTTTCACCAAGTCTCCACCAACTAATAGGTGCAGTTCCAGAGAAAGTAGTTAAATCTTTTGGTCTACCATTATTATATATTTCTAATACTTGAGATGAAGTTAGTTCAGTATTGAAAATAGCAGTTTCGTCTATTTTGCCAGGTTGAGATACTGAACCACCTTGCTGCATTGCTATAGATACAATTGCTGATGTGTTCTCCATAGCTACATATGTTCCAGTGCCGATATAATCAGCATCATCCACTCTAACTCCATCTAAATATATTTTTATACCTGATGCGCTTGCCGATCCATCGTATGTACAAATTAAATTAAACCAAGTGTTAGCAGCTGGGCTATAACTATTTTTTCTTCCTAAATACCCGTCAGAAACACTATTATCTATAATATAGAAGTGTATTTGACCAGAGACCATTCTTATAGTCCATTCTCTAGCTCCAGTCGAATCTTTAGATATAGGAACAAAGTTTGCAACAGTATTCATATTTATCCAAGTAGACAAACTAAAAGGATTATCTGTTGTTCCGTTTCCAAAACTAAATATATCGTTATCCGTACAATCTATATAATCTCCTGTTCCATCAAAACTTAAACTATAGTTACTATAAGGTGAATCAAATTGTAAATCACTTTGTTGTAAAGCTGTACTTGGTAAAGTTGTACTTACTCCATTTACTGGAATATTTCCTACATACACGTCTGAAGTTACTTGCGTAGCTCCATTGTTAGTTCCATTATTTCCACCAGACCCATAATCTGTTATCGTAGAACCTCCAGTATCTAATTTCCACCAAGAAACAGGAGAAAAGCTAATAGCTGTTTCAGGTTGGCCAGAATTGTAAAGTGTTGAAACTTGTGAAGATATAAGAGCTGTATTGAATATAGCTGCGTTAGATAATTCACCATCAAAATAATATCGAGTTGCCGCTGTTTGGTTTTCACAACCTAAATAATTTATAGTAAAGCTATTAGTGCCTAATGAAGATGTGGTGCCTTGAGATATTCCATTAATAAAAAGTTCCCCATTTGCTCCTGTACGATTAAAAAGTATATGTGTAAAATCAGTAGTAGAAATAGAAGGGACTGTAAAAGATTGATAACTACCACCAAAATTTACATATATAACAGTTGAACTTGGTATGGCAATTGCATAATTACTAGACCCCCCACCAAAGACAACATTTGTAGAAGCACTAAAAGCATTTGGTTTTATCCAAGTTGATAAAGAAAAAGTGCTACCTAAAGATATTGCACCGACATCTATATAATCACTAGAACCATTAAGATCTAAAGCTGTTGTATAATTTATAGTTGGAATAGTAAGTGCAGTTGGTATTTTCCAAGATGGAGTGACAGCTACTCCACCTGGAGCGTCGGCTGCACCATTATTAGTTCCTGTATTTCCATTACCAGAATAATCTGTTATTGCAGTTTGGTCATTTAGTTTCCACCAAGCTTGAGGAGAAAAAGATATATTAGTTTCTGGAGTACCAAAATTAAATAAAGTTGAAACTTGTGAAGGTGTTAAAGCTGAGTTGAATAATGCTACATTTGAGATTTCACCATCAAAATATTCAGAAATATATCTACCTATTTCAAGATTGCTTGTGATATTGTTGATTGCGGATGGTATACTCGCTTCGTTTGTAACAACTGCACTGCCATCAATATATAAAATTGTAGAAGTGCTTGGTGTAAAAGTAAAAACACAATGATGCCAATTGTCATCATTATAATTACTTGCTGGAGAAGTTACTAAACCAGAAACTCCATTTACTGCAGCTCTTACAGTATTACTGCTACTAAACCAAATACCAAAATTTCTACTTGTATAAGGACTTACTCCTTTAGAAATTAAATAACCGCTTGTTGTTGGAGTAGTACTTGTTTTAAACCATAATGAAATACTTAATTCTCCTGTTATTTGCAAACTTGCTGGGTTGCCAGCATCTATATAATCTGATTGTGAAGCTACAAAATCTAAAGCTGTTGTATAATTAGGTGCGCTAGGCGTATAAACAGAATCTGCATTTAGTTTCCACCAGTTTTGTGGAGTAACTGTATAATTCGTTTGAGGAGAGCCGTTGTTATAGATGTTAGCTATTTGAGCAGAGTCTGTAATTGCTGTGTTCCAAACTGCTACATTAGATATCTGGCCATCAGTATAATGGGCTGTTGATAAAGCACCTATTTGAAAATTATCTCCTGTTGTTGCTGGTAAACTTGAAGGAGCAGTCCCAGAGCCAGTCGCAACTAAGTCACCATCTAAATATAGTTTACAATTTGTAGCACTTGAACCATTGTAAACAGCTAGATAATGATGCCAATTAGTATCATAAGACTGTGCGTAAGAAAGTCCAAAACCACCTCCACCTGTTCCTCTTGGTGAAAAATATATATTACCGTCACTATACCATTGAATCCAAATGCCTTCACTAACACTAATACGACCACCAACAACTAATTCTTTATTTGAAGCATCTTTTTTACCCCAAAATGATATAGTACACTGAGTTGCTGAATTAAGCATTGTCATAGGAGCTGAAATATAATCTCCAGGCGAAGTACTATCAAAATCCATTACATAATCTTGCAATACACCATTTGGAAATTGCCATACATTATTAGCTGGAGTTGCACTGCCTGGATAACCAGAGTTCTGCGCTTGCTCACCTAATGGATAATAAGCTACTGGATTTAAATTTGTAGACATTAAGTTAGATGGATATATGTTGGGACTAGTCCCTCCATATAGCGCACTTATTTCAGTAGTATTTAGAGCTCTGTTGAATATAGCTACTTCGTCTATTTTTCCGTTCATTTCTACTGCATAGGAGCTGCCAATATACCCTGCTCCAATATATAAGTTGTTTCTACCACTAACAAAACCAAGAGATGAGCTTGCTGTATTAGTATCTTCTACACCATTTATATAAATTTTATTTATAACCCCAGCGCTCTTTTCAACTACCAAATGATACCAAGTATTATTACTTAAAGTGCTTGAGATTTTTGAATTTGCGGGGGTTCCGTCTGACGCTGCTAATATTTTTGACTGATAAATCCATATAGCTAAATAATCTGAAGTGTTTGGCGTAGGCATCATTTCAAAAAGTCCTTGACTTACTCCAACACTTACCGTTTTAAACCACATCGATAAAGTTTTGTTACCAGTTATGTCAATTGAACCTGCTTTTATATATTGACTACTTCCATTAAAATCCATAGAATACAAACTATTGATACCAGTGTCGTTAGCTGGATTACCATCCGTGTTAAGCGGATTAGTATTTGTGTTTAACTCGTTAGGTAATAAAAAACTTGGACTTTTATACTTTGCTGACATATTCTATAATTTAACTATCTCCCATTCGGTTCCAATATACAAGTGACGTGTCTAATCCCCCTGTAAACAAATTACCTGTTTTGCCTGGATTATCATTTGTTGCATTGTAAATCAACTCAACCTCTGACAAAGATAAGGCTTTGTTAAATATAGCTACTTCGTCTATTGAACCATCAAAGAAAACACTTTTTGCGTAATTAGCGCCTATTACTTTAAATAAAGTGTTACCGGTTAAACTTTGTGTCGAGCCTACTGTAGAACCATCTACATATAACTGTATTAAGTTTGATGAATTTCTAGTAAACACAATATGATGCCAATTGCCATCTTTCATAGGGTTAGAACTTAATCCACTTAAATCAAATGTCCTAGCTCCTGAACTAGTTCTATATGATACTGTGTCTGAAGCGTTGAGTGCTTTTAGTAAATAACCTCCATTAGTATTAGCTCCGAACACATCTCTAGTTCCGGTATTAGAAGATTTAACCCAGAACGATAAAGTGTTGGTAGTTCCGTAATTAATTTCATTACTTAATTCAATATATTGATCTGTCCCATTAAATGAAATAGCTGCATTGTTGTCTAGTAATGTTAAATTAGCAGCAGTAACACCAAAGTTCTCTATAATACCATTGTTAGCACAAGTAGTGCTAGAGCCAGCAGTTTGATAGAAAATCTTATAGGTTCCAATAGTAGATGCGCCTAAGTCAATCTCACCAGTAGTTGCGTTAATACTTAATCCTGGAGTAGCACTATAAGTACCTCCACTTGTTCCAGGAGCACTTGTTACACTAGCTGTTCCAACTTTAGGGAAGCTAGTTCCGCTATAAGCAAATGTAGTTTGGTCTAACGGTTTAACAGTAATAGTATTATCTACATTAACAGCACAAGTTCCTGGGCTTGTATATCTTACAGTATAAGTACCTGCATCAGATGCTTGTAAATTAATTACACCTGTTGAAGAGTTGATACTTAATGTTCCTGAACCAGCGTGCTTGGTAAATGTTCCTCCAGTAGCTCCAGTTACTGTTGGTTGATCGGTCTCTGGAGTATATGGATTAGAAGGTGGGTGGAATAAAACAACTCCTGGAGTAGAAGAAGCAGATGCGCCAGGCATATAATAATTAGTTCCTCCTATATTGTGAAGATGACTTTGACCATCGTTACTATAAGCATTAGCATCAGTCTGACTAGTATACATTGGATAGTAACCATTTACATTTTGAGCACCTGGTACAGTTGGCATTATACAGTAGCTAGATGCAGTATATTGTACAGTAGCAACATCTACAGCATTAACCGTTATTTGTTGGTCTGCATTATTAAAACACCCGTTGGCGTCTGTTCCAACAACAGAATAAGTTATAGTAGCTCCAGGAGTTACGGTGATTGCAGTTGTGCTCTGTCCATCGTTCCAAGAATAAGTTCCACCAGCACCAGCTCCACTAGCGGTAAGCGTCACACTGTCTCCAGCACAAATAGAAGTGCTAGATGCGCTAATAGAAATAGTTGGTAAAGCATTAATAGTAATATCCTGAGTAGAACTATTAGGGCAATCTCCATTTGTTGTATAGGTAATTCTATACGTGCCTGGTGTTGAAGACGCTACGTCTATTTCTCCTGTACTACTATTTATTACTATCCCCATTTTATTATTCTTCTATTTATTAATCTTCTCCTGGCGTTTGCTCGATTACTAAATTCCATTCTGTTGTTTGCTCATTCCAAATATACATTTTGCCATCATTTGGGTACGCTACTGGAGCCTCCCATAAACAGCTTGTTTCATTTAATATCCAGCTATCAAATGGCTTTGGAGGAATAAACGCATCCCTTATTTCATCATATGTATATCCAATTCCAGCATAGTTTTTTCTAAATGGTGTTCCTCCTAAAATATGGGAACCACCTTGTGTATTATAAGAAGTACGTTTAGATCTTAAACCTCTTACATCTCCATAATAAGTTTCCAAATTATAAGAAGTGTCAGTTTCATCTTTACCTACTATAACTTCTGTTACTATATTATTTGAATCTAAAAATGCGTAATGTGCCATAATTTTAACTAAATGATATTGTGTCTGTTCCTGCTGTAAATACTGTTATTTTAAAATCTCCACTTGTAGATGTTGAGCTTGTAAGTCCTGCTCCTACGGATATTGTTGTATTTGAAGGATATCTTAATATTACTACACCAGAACCTCCTGCTCCAGAAGGATAAGTAGTTCCTCCACTTAGTGGTGAAGGCGCTCCTCCACCACCAGACCCTGTGTTTTGAGTTCCATTAGTAGCATTAATAGGCGTTGATAGTCCTTTACCACCTGTTCCTCCACCACCAGCTCCACCAGTGCCAGGATTTACATTAGCATAAGTTCCACCTCCACCACCAGCAGCATAAGTTACAGATGAACCAGTAATTAAAACTGCTAATCCATCTCCACCATTTCCAGTAGAAACACCACTTGCTCCTGCAGCAGAAGCTCCTCCTCCTCCACCACCTCTATAAGTAGAACCGCCCCCGTGGTCACCACCATCAAATCCTTGATTTACTGTACCACTACCCGGATTACCACTTGTTGCTCCTCCACCACCACCAGCTCCACCAGCTCTACCATCTGTGGGGGTTTGAAATGCACCACCTCCTCCTCCTCCTATAGAAGTAATAGTTGAAAATACTGAATTATTCCCATCATTTCCTGCTGTAGCACCTTCACTAAAAGCACCACCAGCTCCTACTGTCACTGTGTAGCTTGTTGCTGCTGTTAAAGTTAATGCTGTTTCTGCACTTGCACCACCACCCGAAGTAGAACCAAATGAGGTTCTTAAACCACCTGCTCCACCACCACCAGAACCATTTCCATTCCCTCTACCTCCACCACCTGAAGCTCCTCCTGCTACTACTAAATATTCAACATTTACTGAAGCAAGTGACGCACTAAATGTACCACCAGGAGTTGTTATGCTTGGGGTTTGGTTAGAAGCATTTTCACAGAAAGAAGAAGCTGAATAACTAAATGTAGCATTGTCTAAGTTCTTTATAGTCACCGTTGTAGTAGCTGTCTCTCCAGTAGAAGCAGTATAAGTAACTGTATATGGAGTATTATCATCTGGTGTAGATGTATCGGTGTTGATAACACCCGTAGTAGAATTAATAGTTAATCCAGTTGTTGAAGCAAAAGTTCCGCTCCCTGGATCACCAACAACAGTAGGTGCAGCAGTGTTGCCACCATCCTCACAGAAAGAAGCAGCAGAATAAGTTATAGATAATGCAATTTGAACAGTTACATTAAAAGTGCTTGAAGTAGGACAGTTTCCTGTAGTAGTGTAAGTAATAGTATAAGGACCACCTACAGTAGAAGCAGCTAAATTAATAATACCACTTGAGCTATTAGTGTTGGTTCCGCTATCTGCAAATATGATTCCAGTAGGTCCGCTAAATACACCACCAACTAAACCTGTTATTATTGGAGCAGGATTAGAAGCGTTTTGTCTGAAACTAGATGAAGAATAAGAAAAAGAAGAATCGTCAGCGGGTAAAATAGTTATGGTATCTTCAGTAGGTCCAATGCTGTAAGTAATCGTATAGTTTCCTACAGTAGAAGCACTAACATCAATAACACCTGTGTTAGCATTTAAAGAAAGGCCTGCTGGGCTTGATGAAAAAGTTCCTCCTGGATTATTAATAACAGGAGTTATATCCGAACCATTTTGACAAGCTTGCGACTCTTGATATTCAAAAGACGGTTCTTCTCTAGGGTTCGAAAAACCTACACCGATTCCCGCTCCTATGTTCATATTACCAGTGAGCTATAAAATCTGCAGCTAATCCAGTTCCGCTAAGAGTAACAATTCTTATTACTTGTATAGGTAAAAAAGTTCCTTTTTGAACAGCTTTATAAATAACCTCATCGCCAGCAGCAGTAACCACTTTCAAATCTCCAGTTCCACCAACATACAATATACATCCTCTAGTACTTTGAGAGTATATTTGAAATTTATCTCCAGCAGTAGTAAATATATTACCACTTAAACTAAGTTGTGTTCCACTGTCAATAGCAGCAACTCTAGCGTAAGCGCCAGTTGATACATTTTCTACAATATATCCTGTTTGAACAGTGTTTGCAGTAAAAGTGTCTGCGGCAGCTACAGTTAGTTTGCTAGTTGCTGAAGTAGCGTTTGTTCCTGTGATTCCAGCAAAATCTGGATCAGGTATATTAATACCAGTTGTAGTTGCGTGAACTGGTAAAGCTCGAGTGACTTGTAATCTTTGGTATGCCATATTTTATTTTTTAAAAGGATATTTTCTGTTTAATGAATCTCTTCTCTCAGCGCAACCACACGGTTTGCCAGTAACTTTAGAAACTGTGTCTACTACTTTTTTAATACCCGTTGCCTTGGTTACGCCCTCTACTAAATCTCCTAATCCTTGCATTTGCATAGCTTGTTTGGGCAAGAAGCCACATTAAACATTAACTTAGATATAAGCCAGTTCCATTTGCACTGCATCTTAATCCAAGTGTTTTGAATCCATAAGCCTAATTTTACTAAAGCTTTCCCCATTACTTCTTAATCAATTTTCCTAAGTGACCCTTTACACTTTTTGGATAGTGCTTCATAGAATGGTCTCCACCATAAGCGTGACCAGAATCTTTTTTAGACATAGCCTTAGACTCGTCTCTTCTGTCTTTCATTGATTGTTTGTGTGACCCTTTGTGCTTCATTCCTAATGACTCATCTAGTCTGTCGTTGTATCCTTGTTTCATTTTTTAAATAAATTAATGTTAGCATCTGCCATCTCATTGCCTTCAGCAATCATTCTGACCTTATCAAATCTTTTTTTCATTCTCTTCATATCTGCTAGCTTGGTAATCCCCATTCTAGAGTCTGGTCTCATATTGATCTCACGACCAAATTTCATTTCTAAACCGTCCATAACTATTTTTTTTACAAATATAACTAATATTTTCCTCTTCGACTTTTTGGAGAACTTTTTGTAGAACCTCCCTTGCCAGCCCATAAATTCTTGCAGGCCCAATACCGAGCTGTCAACTTCGACTTGGCTGTATCACATTTATGTCTGGCTCGGAAAGATTTTCGTGCCGCAGCACTATAGTTATGACCATATCCTTTTGC
>Ga0181379_1000567_pt1 | contig 18038 bp, 25 predicted proteins | sample 2SPOviralmetaG_FD_130115 | JGI IMG/M metagenome (GOLD analysis project Ga0181379, IMG submission 130115) | Marine viral communities from the oligotrophic San Pedro Time Series (SPOT) site, San Pedro Channel, CA, USA - 2 SPOT_SRF_2009-07-10 | ecosystem: Environmental > Aquatic > Marine > Strait... | reverse complement strand
CGATTCATAGATGCCATGCGTGATAGCTGTTGAGAAGGAGCAAACTCCCCGCCCTCTTTGATGGCAGAAACGCTTGCCCTCTCAATAACAAGCATACGCTTAAACGCTTCGTTTGCATTACGAAGTTTCTTTGCATATTTAGAATTATTTTTCTCTAAAAATCCAAACATGTCTTGCTGAATAGAACGCAAAGCCCTGCCGCGCTCCATGTTCATTGGGTCTGCGCCAAACTTAGACAATTTGTTTGCATCAGAGCCAAGTTTTTTGATTGCCGTGTGAATCTGCCTTCCACTTATGTTGCCATCTTTAGCAGACAACATTTTTTTTATTTTTTCTATATCTCTTTCAAGGGTTCTCTCTGTCGCCTCATCTAAAACAGAGTCGTCAACGACACGAACCAATGATTTATCTAATAGCTTAGTAACATCATCTGCTTTAGATGTCTTAAGGTTTGGAACAATCATGTCATACTCACGGCTAACAATTTTAAAGCCAGCATCAACAGCCTTGTCGCCAGTAAATCCTTTGGGCAACCCTTTAAATTCTTTTATCGGCTTTAGTGCGTCTTCTGTAGCTATGCGGCTATATTGTGCAATAGCCTTTTTCTGTGCGCCACTAACAACACCACCCACAAACGGAAGAGCCTCCGCTGAACGCTCAAATGCACGCGGCAATCCACCCATAGCTTGACCAACAGTAAGCGGCGCTCCGCGACGAATAAGCTCACGAGCCTCTTTTGACATGGGCGGCAAGACTGCCCCCAGTGCGCCACCAAGACCTGCACCTAATGCAGCGCCTTCTTTTGCAGCCTCTAGCCCCTCGCCCTGCTCTGCTGTTCCAGCAGCATACAACCCCCCAGCAGCAGCCCCCTCCGTTGCACCAGCAGCAATACCGCTTTTTACACCTAAACCAGAAAGACCAGCCCTAATCAAACCGCCACCAGCCAGCGTAGACGGAATAGCACCAGCAATCTCTGTTGCAACAGAAGCAACTGGAGCAGCACGTTTAAACGACTCCATCTCTTTTTTAATATCAGAAAGCTCTTTATCAAAAGAACGACCACTTTGGGATGCCCTGTATGCGGCCTCCGCCTCATCAGAAAACCCAAAGGTCAACCCTTGCGCTGCGGCGCGAAGGTAATCAACAGCTTCTGGCTTCTCAATCTGAGGAAACTTTTTTTTCAGAACTTCCTTAATCTCATCATCAGACATTGAGTCTGGAAAATTGATTAAGCCATCAGGTGTGTTAATAACAGGCACTATTCAAACTCACCAGTTGCAGGGTTGTATGTTCTAACGGTATCTCCACCTTGGACACTCTGCCCCAAAACCTCCGCCATACGCGGGTCTTGAGTTCCGTTGGCAATGGCAAGCATAACCTGCCTTACATTATTTAGATTTCTGCGGAGGTCTTCAGCAGAAAGGTCTGGCTCGATAGCATCAATAGTTCTTTGCAAGAACTGCAATTCGCGTTCAGTAACCTGACCCAAAGCGCCACCAGTTCTAGAGGCATCACGCATAGCCTGAAGTTCAGCAAAACCAATTTGAGCCTTAATCGTATCAAGTTTCTTGTCAACAAGATTTGCTTTTGTTGTTGGGATAAATTTCAAAAGACTTCCCATACCCACAGAATAAGGATGCTCATCAATAATGGACAAAACATCATCAACGCTAGAAACTACTGCATACGCCTTGCGTCTGTTCGCCTCATCACTTTTGCTATCATCTTTTTTACCAGACAGACTGAGTCCACGAAGCTCAAGGTCACGTTGCTCCGCCTCTCTAGCTGCGCGTGTTTTTTCCATTTGAGCCAATACGGTTGCTGGTGTTGTTCTGCGTATCTTGTTTAAATCGGCGGCAGTGACAAGCTGAGGCATACCAGCCTCAAGAGTGCCTTGGGCAATAATTGCGTCTCGCAAATTCTGAGCAAGTGTAGAAGGAAGTTTACCCAAAAGGCCTTGTTGTGCTGGAGCTACAGCCACGGGAGATTGCAAAAGGCCAGCTTGAGCGTCAGGAGGAATAGCACCTGCAATGGAAGCCACAGCTTGATTGCCTTTTAAGATTTCTTCGGCTTGGGCCAAGTCAGCAGCCTGTGCGTCAGCAACTTTTTGACGCTCCCTTTCGGCCTCACTACGAAGTTGCATTGCCCCAGAGAAAGTCATATCGGGCGCAGGTTGAGCAAGAAACTGACCGCCCCTATAAATTTTTTCAGGAACTTTTCCTAAAAGACCGCCAATATCAGAACCAATTGCCTCAAGTAATGTTCTAGCCATCATAATATCCTAAAAATATGTTTTACCGCCGCCGACAGGCGCGCCACTAGCAGTAAGGTTGCCCATTGGATTTGAGCCACCACCTACGCCCGTTGGGCCTTGGTATCCACCAGTAAAGTTTACAGTTTGAGGTCGAGGTTCAAATAAACTACCAAACGCCTGACCAATTTGCGGAGCAGACTGCATAAGAGCAGCACCCAAATACGCGTTGCTCGATTGCGGCGCATACAGTGGTTGAGTTACATTACTGCCAACAGTAGAGCCTCGGACAATATCAGAAAGCCTTTGCGTTGCAGTGACGGGAGCTTGTCGAAGCGCATACTCCTCTCCGCTTAATAGACCGCCGAGGCCAAGACCGCGCTGGATGTTTGTGAATGGCATATCGCCAACAGCAGAAGCACCTGTGAGGCCAGCGCCAATATCGCTAGTGCGTTGACCAGCAAGACTACCAAGACCAGAAGCCCTAGACAGGTCTGCCGATATGTCCTGTTGCCTAGCCTGCAAGGCCAGAGGAGACATAGCCCCAAAACTCGCATCAGCTAATGCATCGGCAAATGCCCTACTACCCAAGCGACCACCAGCAGCAAACTGAGATGTGACAGGACGCATCGCCTGCTCAACCGCACGTTGACTTGCTGCCAGAAACTCTGGGGATTCCATTGTTGAGCCAGTTGTGCCTCGATACATTTGAGCCGCCTCATCGAGAAGACCACCGCCCCCAAGAAGCCCAGATACGGCACGCTCACCAGCAGCCTGAAACGGGTCTTCAGCAGCAGCGCGGGTCATTCCCCTCTCTACAAGACTACGCTCATAAGGGGAAAGAGTTTGGATGTCTTCAAGAAGACCTCTCTGCCTAATATCTTGAATCTGGCTTGCAAGCGCATCATATTCGCCAGCTATGTAAGTTGGCGGGGCGGTTTGCGTTGTAGATGTGCCTGATTGCCGTGCGGATTTTTTCATTGCATCAGCGCTAATTAGTGAACTTCCTACTACTGCTGCTGCTGTCCATGCTCCACTCATTTTATATTCCTTACCTGCTCAATAAACTTTTCTATAGAGGAAAAGTCTTTTGGAACTACATTTACTTCCTCGAATGTTTTTGCAAAAATCTCTTCTTCAGCATCAACAATATTTGTAGCCTCTGATGGATGGACCGTAATAAAATAACAGTCCTTGTGAACAATAACTGCCCTCATAGTTCCGACCTCCGTTATGGAGAAAAAAGGTGCTTGCACTCTTTTTATAGCATCACTTTCCACTATTGTCACATCCCCTTCAAGTAAAATTAATGGGTAATTTGTATTGTGGATTTTGCTAACTATAGTGTGGTTTGCTGGCGCTCTAAACTCTCTTATGTACTGCTTTTCCGTAAAGCTATGCTCAACAGGCATTATAACAGGAAGCATATTCGGCCCTAAACCTTTTTCATGGGATTCTATCTCATCCTTAAACTCTAGTATCTTTTTTTGCCAACTTTTCCCAGCCTTCCTCTGCTCAAGAAATAACCATATATCGTCAAACTCAAAAGGAAACTCTTTGTCCGAGGATTGCAAAAACTCATCAAAACCTATCTTGGCATAATCCTTTGCTGTCATTTCTGTCATGGTTATCTCCTTTAACCGATAATAACATAGGCAAGGTTGCTATCGTGTCCGTGGTTCTTGTGACCAACAACAAAACTGCCATTCAAACGAGAGCTTATATATGGGTCAACATCATAGTAATGAGAGTCCAAACCCGTAAACAAAATTACACTATTAACACTTGCACGACGGTCAATAACAGTCGTTGACGTAGTACCGCTTACTGCCGTAAACGTGCCAGTGCTGTTAATCTTACCCTCCATAATGTTGTTCACCACCTCAGAAATCTGACGCGGTGAACCACCCTCTTTAGGAAGATTGCGGAATTGATTAGCCATTAGCGGCGGCCTCTAATTTGACCGTCAACATCAACACCCTGCACATTTGTCCAGTTGCCGCTCAAGTTTAATCGCACACGATGAAAGCGACCAGATGAGCGCACTGGACAGAAGTTATCACTGTTCAGCGTCGAAGCCGCACCAAAGCTAACCTCAGCATTGTTAGAGTCACGAGAAGCAACCTGTGCAGTAATTGTAGCAGTTGTGCCGCTACTATTTTCAACATACGGAATAATATTATTGACAAGGGAGCTACGACCCGCCTGCAAATCAAACTCGCCAGTCTCCACAATAGCATCAAGGTTTTCGCCAGTGAATGTTTGAATCTTTTTATCCTTTGCGCCAGCAAAGAAAAACTCTCCGCCCTTGTAAACAGCTGAGTCAAGTGAGCTAGGGAGAGTGTCCAGATTGCCAGAAATAGTAGCAAGACCTTCAAGAGTATAACCAGCAGTGAATAGGGAAGCCATAGCATCCAAACCAATGTTAGCAGTACTCCAGCTATCCGTTGCATAGTTATAAATAATCAACTCATCAGGTGAGCCATCCCCAGAGTCAACACTAGGATAAGACCAGACAACAATCTGACGAGAGGGGTCAACAACGGCGCTCATTCGAGCAGAGTTATTTGACTGAAACCTCTTCAAAAAATATCTGTTTATCTTTTCCGCGCCAATAGGTTTGGAAGACTGACCATCAAATACATAAAAGCCATCATCAGAAAGATAAAATACATTGCGACCAACAGAGGCAACTGAACCAGAAATTTTACAACCGCGCTGTAGTTGAACCTTGTCAAATTCAAACACAAGCGGAGAGCCAACATATTGCGCTCGTACAATACCCTTCTCCATTAAAATAGTTGCATACTCACCACCAACAAGTCCAGTGACAGAACCCATGTCTGAAATGTCCTGAAAGTCAGCTTGTGTATTTGCGCTCACAGCCCAGCTATCATAGTCACCAATACCAGACCAACGAACACGATAAGGCTTTTCTCCATCAGTGCTATCGTTAGTGTAACCACACATTACAAAGTCACGCACAACCGCAATAAACTTTGCTTTCGGCGGAGTCCCAGCCAAGTCAGCAAAGCGACCACCACCAGCGGCGGTTATTGTCTGTATTGGGTCGCTGTAGTTGGTTGCAATTACGGCTTCCCCGAACTGAACAAAGCGCCAAGAGTAACCATCACCAGTTGTGTAAGATGCGTCAGATGTTTTGGAAATATCATCTAAGCTAGAGTCAGTAGCGTCAAATTTATAAAGAGAGTTTTCGTCTCCGACATAAATTGCAGCAGAAGCAGAGTCATCTTTTGCAGCAAACATGCCCCTAATGAATTTGTTAGACGCACCAGAAAAGGGAAGTACATCGGGCAGGTTGCTATAACCGTTAGCCGCTGGCACTACGTTAGTAGCAACAGTTGCTCCCGCGTTCTGATACGGTGGTTGGTCAGGTAAAAATTGTCCTAGTTTAATCATTGTACATTCCAACTCTCAGAGCCTTCAGAAACAACAGTCCAGATTTCTATTCCTTCTGAAACCTCTGACCACGTTTCGCCTTCTTCTGTTACTATAGACCAGTCTTCGCCCAAAATCTCTACATCTGTTTCAGTAAATGTAACGAGTGCAGACAAAGCAGCAGCGCCGATAAACTCACCAGTAGCCACAGAACTCATAAGAGCCTGAGTGTCTAGGGTCGCAGAGCCAGTTGCGAGAATACCACCAGCAGCAGTCATTGTGGCTGGGCCGACTACGAGAGACGCACCAAACTGAACCCGAATACCATCTGCGGTAATAGTGGCGGTAACATTTGTGTTACCCTCACCAAATTGTATGCGTATGCCTTCTGGCGTAACAGTAGCAGACGCAGACGGTGCAGCAGCACCAAACTGAATCCTGATAGCAGAAGAAGATAATGTAGCAGATACAGAAGGTGTAGCCTCACCTTCACGCAAGGCCAATGTGTTCCAAAACGCAGCATCAAGCGGCTGATTCGGGATTTGCTCTAAATGACCCCAATTATCAAGCTGCTCAAGATTTGGCCCTACAATGTCAGCCATATCTAGGCTGCCGTAATGTCAATACCTGATGCAGCAATCTTAAAGATGTCACCGTCAGCGATAGTTTTTGAGGTGGTCAGGGCTGAGTGGAAAAGCAAGTTTCCAGAGGTTGATGCGTCCCAAAGACCGATATGGGTAATCGTACCGAAGTCACCACCAGAGGCGGCAGGAAACTCAACAGCACCGCTATTGGATGCCGTTCCAGATGAGGATGCAGCAAAAGCAATAGTCTGACGCGCATAGCCGTTACCGCTTACCTCTGTGCCTGTACCAGCATCAGTAGGGTCAGCAGTGTGAAGCGCAACGTAAACATTAGATGGCGACGACGTGCTAGACGTACCAAGAAAATGGTCGAGAAACTTGTTCTCAAGATAATCACTCATTGCGCTCATGTTAGTTCTCCATAGTCAGATTTCATTTGAAGAGCAGAACCAGCTTGCTTGCTGCGCTCTTCTTCGCGCTTAACTTCGTCAATAGCCCGTGTAAACAACTGCTCATACACAGTCGTTTTCTGGTCATCCATTAGATATACACTAGCAGAGGCTAAAGCGCCATAGAGATATGCGTCTGGGTGACGAGTTAAAATTTCGTTTGTTGTGTTGCTGTCTGAAAGGTCTGGTATGCCCTCCATGTACACAATCTCTGCCGTGTAAGCAGAGTCAGGCTCTGGGGCAAACTTAATCTCACCACCAATGATTGTGTAGGCGCGGGGCTTTCCCTGAGCATTACTTGCGTAAAGCTCATCCAACTTTGCTGGTGTGTAATACTCAAGAACTTCCTTTGGGGAAGTGTTTAGCTTTACAAGGCGAATAGAGCGTAAATCAGTTGGCAAGGATACATATGCGTCACCACCCGTAAGAGTCGCTATGGCGCGTTTCTCTTGGCTACGAGCGTTCATCTCACGAGACATACGAGACTCAGCAATAGAAATAAAATCAGGTATCTGCGCGGTCAAATCATCACGAGCCAAAAAGTTGGCGATAGATGTCTTTAGCTCGGAGTAATTTGTGATTGCCATTATACTGTACCGCCACTGGTTCTAAAAAACCGATTATCGTATTCATTAAGCCACTTCTTCCAACCAGTAGGATTATCTTTCGGCTGGCCTAGCTCTTGGATTAGCTGATGATACAACGCTGTGGGTATTTCCGCAACCTTCTGTTGGTGACGCTGCGTATCTCCAATCAACGAGTTTGAGCGATACTCATTACGCTCTGCTGCGTTGCGAGAAAGCAAGGAGCTAACATCCTGACTGCTTTCAAAAATAATCTTTCCACTTTCGTCAAAATGCGCCCACGTTTCTTTCCCCGTGACCGCATCTTTTTGTACAAGTTTCTTCTTCATCTTTCTCCCCTAAAGTGAACGGGGGTAGCCGAAGCTACCCCCTCAACACTTACGACAGGTCGTAAACAGCGCCGTGCGCTTTTGGTGCTGAAACTTTGAGGGTCCATTCCGTGAGGATTTGGAACTTCTCAGAGTCACCCGTTTTCGCCATTTCTTGTACGGCGAAGTTACGGTTTGGCAATGTGCAGATAGAGGCGTAGTCACTGTCAAGCAGGTACACGCGGTCATCTGAAGCAAAGCGGTCGATTACAACGTCAAGCTGACCGAAGTCGGACAGATACAGCGAAACCGACCCAACGATAGCTGCTTCACGAGGAGCAGTATAGTTGATTTGGTTGGTTGCAACTGAACCGCTGTTCAAGTCGCTGAAAGCGGCTTTCTTGGCAGGAGAAACAACCAGCATGTTCGGCTGACCACCATCGGTGTAAGCAGCTTGCATTGCGGTGTCGATTTGAGCCAGAGTCATGGCGCGGTTCGTACCTGACATATCAGGAACATCCGTGCCGTCACCAGTAGCAGCAGAAGTGCCAGAGGCATCATCTACATTGGTAATCCAGCTTGACAAAGTACCAGCTTTACGCGGGTCAGAACCACTACGGGCTGTATCCGAGTGCAGATACTTCTCGATGTCACGACGAAGCTCAAGGCCTTTCAAAACTTTTTGATAGGCGGTTTCCTTGTCGCGGCCTGCTTTATCAACAGCGTCCAGAGTACCAGAAACTTGTGCATCTTTTTGCGAGATTTGCATGTAGTTGCCCAAGCGAGTGGTGGCAGTCGGCGTATCATAAGTAGCGTCAGCACCTTCGTTCTGGTAGTTGGTTGCTGAAGCAGCAGCCAATTCTTGTACTTGCCATTCGACAAATACGCCATTTCCTGTCTCTTTTTTCAGAGCAGAAAAAATGGGTGTTTCTTCGGGGTCAATTCGCGTGATTACGTCGCTTAAATCTTCCCGCTCACCAACAGCGTTGGTAGTAGTAAAAGTAGCCATTTTAAGACCTCATTCTCTCAAGTAATAAATCCACAGCAGCATCTTTGCTGCCAGTTTTGTTTAGGCGCTCAAGTGCCTGTTTATTACGCTTTGCGTTACTCTGAGCTTTGGTCGCTGGTTTGCCTGACTTGGTTACCTTAGGAGCTTTCTTTACTTTCTTTTGAGCCGCAGGCTTTTGAGCCATAAGCTGGTCGTAAAGATAGGCCTTGCGAATAGCAAGGACACCACGAGCATCTGCAATGTTAGAAACTTCTTGTTCGCTAAAGCCCAACGTGCGTTGAGCGTAACTAACAATCTCTTGCTTCTGTTTCTGTGCAACTTCAGGGTCTTTCCATTCTGGTAGAGCTTCAAGGAGTTTTTCCTGTTGCTCTGCTAGAAGACTCTGGCGTTGCTGCATTGCTTCATTTTGCTGCTCTTCTTGTATGCGTGTCTGTTCAGCTTTTACTTTTTCCATCGCTTCCTTACGGTCACGTTGGGCCTCACGTTGACGCATATACTCCATTGGGTCTTCACTGTAGAGAGTATCCCAATACTCTTGGGGCTGCTCACCAGCAGTATCCAACTGTGCTTGCAACGATTGCAAAGCCTGAGCGTATTGCTCACGCTGCTGCGATAAAGCCTGTGCTTCTGCTTCTGAGGTTTTGCGAACCTCTGCGGCTTCTTGCATACGCTTTTGTGCAGCCTGCTCCAACTGATAAGATTTGACAAGTTCGTCTGCGCTGACGCTCTTTTCTTCACCATCAACCTTCACAGTGTAGTATGACTCCTCGTCTAAGACCTCTTCGACCTCTGACTCATCAACATCATACTCTTCGTCATCATCCTCATATTCCTCATCAGCTTCGGGTAGCTCTTCTGCATCCTCTGCCTCAAACTCATCTTCGGATGTCGCTTCCATTTCATCGGTTTCAACAACCTCTTCAACTTCAGCTACAGGCTCTTGAGTATCTTCGCTTGCCTCTTCAGGGGCGTTGGTATTCAAGAGAAGGTCAACAGCTTGACCTTTGTTTAGAGATTCACCAGCTCCTAACAGGGTACTAGGTTCGTCACTCATCTTTTATCTCCTCTACGGATTCTTTAGGAGTTTAACTCCAGTTTCGCTAAGTCACCTGTCTCGATGACTTCTGACAAATGGCCTTGCACCACCATTAGTGCTTGGTACATTTGAAAGAGCGTTTCTCGTTCATCTTGCGATGACGAGGAATCTTTCAGTGCGTTCATGTACTTCTCCTCAAGAACATTAAACGCCTCTACAATCAGAGGTTCGCGCATCAATGCCTTTGCGCGTTCACCCCTGTTTTGTTCTTCCCTTCTCTTGCCTTCATCCATCAGTAGTCTCCTCTACTGTTGCAAAATAGCAACACAATGCTTTGCGCGCAAGAACTTATACGCGAGGAAGATTTGTTGACGCATCAAGTCCAGAGCGGATTTGCTCAAGTCGCAACTGACGCTCAAACTCAAGCTCCTGACGACGTAGCTCAAGCTCCGCAGCCATATTCTCTCTCTTGAGGTCAAACTCCATCTGCATCTTCTGTTGTTCCATCTGCATCTTCGCCTGCATCTTCTGCATCTCAAGGGCAATAGCTGGGTCTTGCTGTGGCCCAGCCTGTGCAGCAGCTTGTGCCTGCTGTGCCATTGCGGCTTCAATCTGCTCGGAAGGCGCAAAGAATTGACTAGCATCTTTAAACCCAGATAGTTCAGCAATCTTAGCAAGCGTGTTGCGATACTGAGACATGCTGACCATTGGATTGTTTGCACCCATCTGCATAAGCACTTGCTCTTGCTTCTGTGCAATTTGGGAGAGGAACATAATTTGCTGGTCGCGCTGTGCTGTGCCAAGACCTACATTGATTTGCACATCATAAGAGCTTTCCCACTCACGCGGGTTCATCGGCACGAACTGATTGCGAAGACGAATAATCTTCTCTTTATTCTGATACTTTGTAACCAAGTGCAAGATACCACGGAACAATGCGCGCACACCTGTTTCAGCAAATACGCGGGCAATCATTTCAATCTTGCCTTGCGAAGCAGCCTGCATAGCAGCCACAGCAGTAGCGGTAGTGGACTGCAATGCGTCTGCATCAAGACCCATCGACTGACGAGAAATGCCTGTGCGCTGCTCTTTGATGCTGTCCATGTAGTTCAGTGCAGGGAAGACAGAAGAAGAAACTTCGGGAACTTGCAGAGGCTGAACCGCCCCTGCGGTACGAGTACGCACGATGCCGCCGGGGCGGTTCGTCAACAAGTCATCAAGATTTACTTGGCCTTCAACGGCAACAACGCGAGCATTGTTAGTGTTGTAGATGTTGTCGAGCAACTGACGCATCAGGGTAGATTTGATAAGCTGCACATCCATCACAAGCTCTGCAACCGAGCGACCAATAGCACGGTGCGGCATCAAGATTGGCGATAGCATAGCAAATGGAATATGGTCAAATTCTTCGTTTTCAAGAATGTGGTAGCCATTGCCTATTGTAAGAACACGACGGAACTCAGCCACCCCGTCCCCATCATAGTCAGAACGAATATAACATTCCGTAACGAGAACATTCCGCATAGTTGGGTCATTGCTGTCGCTAACCGCACTTGTCTCAAGGTCTTCAAAACGCGACGTGCGTTCCTCAGAAATATCAAGGTCAGTATATCCCGCATATTGCTCTACCTCATCACGCTCATACCCCATAGACACAAGGTCGCTGACCGTCATCGTTGAACGGTGGGCTACAAAATTTGCGTCATCAAGAGACTTGGCGCGGTTGCCAATAAGGAACTCTTCTGGCGGCACATTCTCAATACGAACATTGCCACTGTTTTTTGTGCGTTTAATTTTTACATCGTAAATAATCGGGGCAGGGATAATAATGCCCTCTGGGCCTTCCATGTCCTCACCAATGGTGCGTTCATCGCGGGAGACAACCTCAACCTCTGGGTCTGCTATCAGCATGGTAAGCTCATCTTCATTGAGACCTTCATATTCTTCTGTCTCAACTTCGATGATTTCGTCCCAGTAAAACTTAACGACACCACTCTTTAGGATAAGCGCGTCTTTAAACCAGTTGTGCATGATTTCAAAACCACGGTTATCATTATTGATAACCCAGTTGCAGTAATCACTAGCCTGCTCGGCAATGGCAACATCTTCTGGCCCATGTGGGACAAAACGCACATAGTCATCAGACTGCGTAAAGATACGCATCAAGGACGGCATAATGTGTTCAATGGTGTCAGATACTTCGGTGCTAACAACTTGAGAGCGGTCTGGCTGTTCATTACCAAACGGTTCACCCAAGTAGTAGTCCATCGCGTCGATACGGTCTTGCGAGTATTCCGTATCGTAGTGACCTAGCGCTTGTTCAATCTCATTGCGAACAATGCCCTGAAACTCAATTTCGTCCATTTTAGCCATAACTATGCTTTCTTAGTTGCCTTAGCCTTTTTAGTCGTTTTAGCCACTTTAGCTACCTTGGCTACTTCAGGCTTTTTCTCTACCACAGGAGCAACCGTCAGCGGCTTGCGGCAAGACTTGCAGGATTCTGTATAACCATTGGGATTGGGGTATCCGCAGTGTGGGCAATTCATTTCTCTGTCCTCTGTTTGCGTGGGCGACCACGTTTCTTAGGTGCAGCCTTCTTAGCTACCTTCTCCGCTTCCAATGCTGCTGCTTTCTCGGCGGCACGGTTGCGTGTGTAAACAGTAACATACATTATTTTTTCTTCTTAGTAGCTTTTTTCTTGACTACCTTTTTGCCCATCTTACTTGCATAAGACTTCGCTGCTGTTTTACCCTTCTTGGTGTAAGGGAACTTTTTTCCTGCTACCTTTGGCATTTCTAACTCCTACCACTTAACTTTATGTGACCAGTATTTTGCAGACAACTTACTTGTCGGCTTACCTTGTGCGTTATGACGCGCATAATAAGAACGCTTACGCGCTTTGTCTTTTGCAGTCTTTGGATTTTTGCCAGCACCACGCACACCTTGCTGACCAAAACGAATGAGGCGAATCTTGTCACCTTCTTTTGCTAGAACCGCATGGCTCTTCTTCGGATGCTTGGGGGTACGCTTAGGCTTGTTGTAACCAGCAAAACGCTCACCACGATAGACGATAGCCATTAGCGAATCCTCATATTGCTTTTCGGGCCGAGCTTCTTACGAATGTGCAGACCACGTTTTTTATGACGGCGACGCACTGGTGTTCGCACCTCAAACGTAGTTACAACCTTCTTAGCCATCAAGCCTCTCCGTAAATGCCATCTTCCGTAACGCGGATGGACGAAACAATCTCCATGTATTCGTCAGGCGAAATCTCCGCCATTTGACCACAATACGCAGATGCAAGCAAGGTCAAGTTCAGCAGGTCATCCCAGTCAGTGCCAAGACCATTCAGGCCATCAAGGGTGGCAACCAAGATGTCAAAGTCATCTGTATCTTCTTCAAACTCAATATAAGCCATCAGACTACCCAGTTCGCTTTCTCATAATTTATTGACCTGTTCCATTTGTGCCGTGAGCCATCTTTGCCGATGCTGGCACGACCAGCGAAGGTCAGGCAGAAGGAGTCTGCAAGGTCAGGTGAGTTTAGGCCACGACGCTTCATCTCGTCTTTGCTCTCAACCTTCAACTTACCATTGGAGGTAAACTTAAAGCGCGGCTTGGACAGGTCGTCTATTAGCTCCTCTTGCGGCGGAATGGTGCAGTCCCGCGACTCGAACCATTCTTTTGCGAGAAACCACAACTCATCTCGTAAACGCCCATATCTGTCTCCCATTGCAGGGGACTCCGCGACGTTGATACCGCGCACAGGAAGGTCAAGTTCCATGAGGCGGTCAACAACGCCAGCACCAAGACCGATACTATCAACCAGTATTTCAGCAGGACGGTCGCCCCATCGAGTCGTTTCGTATTCATTGAGGATAATCCCGCATACTTCCATGAGGTCTTTGTTGCGCCAAGTTTTGATAGGCTCTGTTACAACATTACCCTTGCGTTTGCATAGAGCTGTTTTGTCCGTACCGAAACGTGCCACGTCAAGACCCCATACAACGGGGGTGGTTTCTGCTGCTTCTTGCTCTCGCGTGGATGCTGACTGCAAGAGGTGCAGTGGTACAACCACGTCGTCGTCGGCTTCAGGCCACTCTCCAAGAACACGAACTCTGTAGATGTTGCTGTCTTCGCCATACTTGAGTTTCATATCCTCCATGAAGGTTTTACTCACCTGAGTACTATCAGATGATGCGACCTTCATTGTAAAGAACCTATCTCTCATCTTATTGAAGGCTTCATAGAAGTAACCAGACGTGCGAGTCGGGTTGCCCGTCATCACAGTCTTCGCACCCTCGGTGGACATCGCACCCTCTCCGACCTCGAAGATGATGTCGTCCACACCAGATGCCTCATCAATCAAGAACAGCATATTGGGTGAGTGGAAACCTTGCAGCGCCTCTGGAGTTTCACGACGTGCAGTTCGGGCGACAGCAAAGCTGTCCTGCCCACTAAGCTCAACTTTGTCAGACTTCACTTCAATTAGTTCTTTCAGGCCATCTGGCATACGACGATGCCACTTTGCGACCTCTGCCCATAAAATGTCTGACAACTGACTAGCAGTGTTGGCAGTACATGCTATCCGACTGGGTGAGCGTGTCAATACCCACCAAAGAATCAACCATGAAAGAAATGCAGTCTTGCCGATACCGTGACCAGAACGGATGGCTACGCGGTCATTGTCCCGCACAGCATACAGAGCATTACGCTGCCACTCCTCTGGACTGGCCTGCAAGATAGACTCAACGAATAATACGGGGTCGAGAGCAATGGCAAGCAATAGCTCCTCAACAGACATGTTTTCTTTTTCCATCTCTCTCTCCTTGTTATGATGGGGCGAGCCGAAAGGGAAAGAAGCCCGCCCCACCGTCGGGAGCGTCAAGGAGGAGAAACGCTCAACCGATTTTGTTATCTCCTCTGTTGCAAATATGACACAGGGCGGAGCGGTCTGCAAGAGGGTGTAGTGGTGACAACGTGACACTATAGTAGGGACAGGCTGTCACATCTAATGGTGTCAGGATGTCACATAAATATATCATTACTAATAAATCATTTAATCTTCTTTATATGAGACAACGTGACACTACTAAATGAGAGGAAGAAAAAAGAAGAAAAAAGAAGAAAAAAATTTTTATGGGGGTAGTTACTTACGAGTTGTGGAGAACAGGGGGGGGTGTTGTAAATATGACACAACCAGAGAGGATACTATATAATATATAACAGCCCCCGCTAATAAAATTGAAGGGGGGTCTAATCAGCCTGCTACGATACGCTAGGCGCATTAATCAGACTCGGCAAAATCGCCGTCGATTACTTCAGCTTGCTTTGCTTTATCGGCTTTATCACTTGCGAGCCTATCAGCGACGCCACGAAGCGCGTCCGATAGACTATCAGAAGCGCTTAGGCCAAGGTCTACATTGTGCTGCCTCGGAAGATACGTTTGGGCGACCTTCAAAAAATCTAGCACCTTGCCATTTTCGGTAATTTCAAGCGCCAATTTTTCAGCTATTGCATCTGCCCCGCCTGCCTTTGAGACTGTCAAATCAAATACATTCGCCATAGCTTGGCTTAATTGCATGTAAGGTGAACGCCCTTTAGGTCTGCCGCCTTTGTTAACTGGTTTTCCTGCCATGTTTAAAACTTTCTAACTCCTTTGAATGTGTTGCTATTTTGCAACATTGTTTTGCGTTTGTAAATAATTCGCGTTTTGCATTATTTTCCTATTGACTAGGCCAATGCGCTTCTGGTATTGCTCATTCATAAGCCCGCAATAATGCGGCAAACAAAGGGAAAACATTATGACTAAGACAAACGACAAAATGAAAGAAGCGGCGCAGCAAATCATTGCGCTTATGAAAGAACACGGCACGAATTGGGCAAAGCCATGGACTGGTATAGGCGGCGTTCATAACGCCAAAAGCAAAAAGCCCTATCGCGGTTCAAATATCTTTTGGCTTTCACTGTCAGCCCACGCGCAAGGCTTTGAAAGCAATGAATGGGCAACGTTTAAGCAATGGCAAGAATTAGGCGCAAGCATTAAGAAAGGCTCAAAGGCAACACCGATTTTCTTTTTCAGCGTATTAGAACGCGACAATAAAGAAACAGGCGAAAAAGATAAATTTGGCTTTTGGAAGTCGTATAGCGTTTTCAATGCGGCGCAAGTTGAAGGCTATGAAACCGCCAAGCCAGCCACGCAATTTGACGCAATCAAAGCCGCCGAAACATACGTTGCCAATAGCGGCGCAGAAATTCGCAACGGCGGCGATAGGGCTTACTATCACCCAATTGGCGATTATATCGGCATGCCGCCCCGTGAAGCCTTTGAAGGCGCAACGGGTTACTATAGCACTCTATTGCACGAATTGACGCATTGGACGGGTCACAAATCGCGCTGCGATAGGGATTTGACGGGCGGTTTTGGTAGTGAAAACTACGCAAAGGAAGAATTGGTCGCAGAATGTGGCGCAGCCTTGCTTTGCATGAATTTAGGCGTCGAAAAGCAAGCTACGCCCGAACATGCTAAATACCTCAATAATTGGATGCAAGCCATTGGCGACGATTATAAAGTGATATTCACCGCCATGAGCAAGGCGCAAAAAGCAATCGACCATTTGGACAGCTTGCAAGAAAGCATTGCAATCGCCGCCGAATAGCCAGTTTAAGAGGCCGGGCATTTGCCCGGCCTTTTATGCGGGTTATTTGCCCGATTAGAAAGGGAAGTAAAGCATGACACATAAACAAGCCAAATCTGGTATTATATATCAAGGCGCAAGCCTTATTGACGGCAAGCCTATCGTAGTGATTGCCACATATTCAAATAGAAACACAAAAACGGGCGCAATGGTTCAAACCTATATCTTGCGTTCTGATATCGACCCGCGCGACGCTAACAAAAGCGGCGCGGATTATTCTATTTGCGGCGATTGCCCGCATCGCGGCACGCCGACAAATGACCCCGCTAAAAAGCTGGCCGATAATCGTTCCTGCTATGTAGTTATAGGGCAGGGCGTGCTTATCACTTACAAAGCTTTTGAACGCGGCGTTTATGGTGACATGCAAGGCCATGACAAAACCGCTGAATTAGGGCGCGGGCGCATGGTAAGGCTTGGCACATATGGCGACCCCGCCGCCGTGCCGTCTTATGTTTGGGATAGCCTGCTATCAGAAAGCAAAGGGCACACCGCCTATAGTCACCAAAGCGGCGTAAAGGGCGCACAATTTCGCCCCGATATCATGATGCGAAGCGCGGATAATGAAAGCCAAGCGCGGGCGGCGTGGGATAGTGGCGCGCGCACATTTCGCATTGTTTCCGATGCGTCGGAAATAGTGGCAGGGCGCGAGATACATTGCCCAGCGCAAACCAAATCTATTGAATGCCAAGCTTGCGGGCTATGCATGGGCGCAAGTAAAGCCAAATCAATAGCAGTTATTAAACACGGGAACGGCGCGAAGTATATCGCCGCATAAAGGGGAATATCATGAAAATGAAAATGACAAAATCACAAGCCTTGCAAATTCATTTTGAGGCAAAAACAGCGGCACGGGAAGCGGCGGCCTTTAAGTCGAATTCTTATCGCCGCGATAATCCAGACTGCCAATATGGCGAACCAATTGCCGCTTGCGGCTTCGCATGGGTTCACATTACCAGCGGGCGCGGCACGTTTGCTAAGTCATTACGGGAAGCGGGCGAGGCTCATAAGCACTATAGCGGGCGCGGTTTGCACGTTCATAGCCCTGCCGAATATGGCGGGCAATGTGTAGATATGCATGAAGCGGGCGCAAGGGCTTATGCTAACGTGCTTCGCCAATATGGCATTGGTGCAAGCGCGCAAAGCCGCATGGATTAGAATTATCAGCGCGAATGGGCGGCGCATTTGTCGCCCATTGTCGCGGTTAATTGTGACCGATTAGAAAGGGAAACATTATGACTAAACAAACTAAAATTTTTGACAAAGAATACAGCCAGCCGTGGATTGTTAGGCTTGTAACAAAAGGCGAAAAATATGGTCGGCAATGGTGCTTGACGCATGATGAAGGTGAGCCAATGGTTGAATTTTATATGACCGATAAAGGCGGCAAGCGCGTAACAAGTAAAACGGGTGGCTTTGTATCCCGCTATTATTTAGAAACCTTACAAGAAAGATGCCAAGATATGAGCGGCCTTTGCTTGCATGGTGGCGGGATTTACGAGAAAAGCATAAACATAGGCGGCGATGCACTGGAAAAAGCATTGGCAAAATTGACGAAAACCACAGCATAGAAAGGGAAAACCATGATTGACATTTTATCATATGGAATGATAGCAGGCGCAGCATTTCTTGCGCTCATTTATGGCCTGCCCGCGTGGCTTGTATACCGCAAGCGCTCACCCGTGCGGGTGATTGTAAACTGCCGCGACCCGTGGCTATACGAT
>Ga0181379_1000565_pt1 | contig 18067 bp, 7 predicted proteins | sample 2SPOviralmetaG_FD_130115 | JGI IMG/M metagenome (GOLD analysis project Ga0181379, IMG submission 130115) | Marine viral communities from the oligotrophic San Pedro Time Series (SPOT) site, San Pedro Channel, CA, USA - 2 SPOT_SRF_2009-07-10 | ecosystem: Environmental > Aquatic > Marine > Strait... | reverse complement strand
CCCAACTGTAGAAAAAGGTTGGGAAATTAAAGATAGAACGTATCTAATAGTAGGAAGATACAAACCATTAACACTTAGAATACCATCAAAGCATAGCGCTAGAAAACCTATGTTATGGTATGACAGTGAAAAAAATACACAAAGAGAACTTAGGTATGCTACAAATATGAACTCACCGTTTGTAGATGAGCAGAAAGGCGAGGTAACATTAGGCACTATATTATTTAAAGACGGTGCTTTGTTTGTTCCAAAAGAAAAACAAGCCTTACAAAAACTGTTATCTTTGTATCACCCAATGAATGGAAAACGTTATAAAGAGTTTGATTCTGTTGTTGAAGCAACTGACCAACTTGATATGATGGAACTTCAAATAGACGCATTGAATGCTGCTAGAAGTATGGAGGTAGATCAAATAGAAGCTATACTAAGAGTTGAGTTTGGAAGCAAAGTAAATGATATGTCTTCTAAAGAACTAAAAAGAGATGTACTTATATTTGCTAGACAAAACCCAGTTTTATTTATAGAACTTGCTAAAGACGAAAATGTTCAACTAAGAAACTTTGCTATTAAAGCTGCTGAAGCTAAAATAATTAGGTTGTCAGATGATCAACGATCTTTCTCTTGGGCATCAAACGGTAAAAAACTTATGACAGTACCATTTGATGAAAATCCTTACTCTGCTATGGCAGCTTTCTTTAAGACAGACGAAGGCGTAGAAGTTTTCAAGTCTATCGAGAAAAAGTTAAAATAACATGTAACAATAGTATATGGGCTCGTTCACTCGGGCCCAATACTTTAAAAAAATATCAATGGCAATAAACGTAAACAGCGTATATGAAACCGTTTTGCTAATACTCAACAAAGAACAGCGCGGTTATATGACGCCTGATGAGTTTAACAAAACAGCTACACAAGTTCAATTAGATATATTTGAACAATACTTTGATGATTTAAATCAACAATTGCGTGTGCCACAAGCTGATGTAGATTATTCTGATAGACAAATGAATATTGATGAAAAAATATCTACATTTAAAGCTATAGGCCCTTGTGTTTATTCGTCAAATAGTTTTAACCTACCTGTAACAGATACGACAAGCAACTCAACTGTTGTATACAATGATAAACCTTCTGCTGGTGAAGTTGCGTTTTATAAGCTTGGTACTATAACATATACATCAGTAACTGGTAATCAAGTAGAACTACAAAGATTACAGCGTAATGAATTTTACAATATACAAACTTCTCCACTTACAAAATCAACTAAATCATTTCCTACATATTTATACGAAAGCGGTAAACTTTTTGTAAGACCAAGCGAGATAACTTCTGGTATAGAAGCTTCTTTTATTAGAAAACCTTTAAATGTTAATTGGGCTTACGACGTTGGTAGTTTAGGTCAATACCTTTATAACGCTAATATTTCGCAAAACTTTGAGTTGTTACCATCTGAACAGGTTGAAGTTATTTTAAGAATATTACAATACTCTGGTATTATAATCAGAGACCCACAAATAGTTCAAGCCGCTGCTTCTGAAATACAACAAAACGAAATAAACCAAAAAAGTTAACGCATGGCATTGCTTACTGAAAACAATAGACAATATTACGAAGGCGCTCAAGGCTTTAGAGGTGATGGTACCGCGGTTAGTTTTACAACTACTTTTGATACTGATTTAATATTTGGAGCTGCAAGTAATACAAACGTAAACTACGCTTTAAATAATTTTAAAATATACACCAGCACAAACGCTATTCCTGGCACATGGTCAGAAGTTATTGCTGGTTATACAGTTAGTGGAAACACTATTACATTTACCGCAGCGCCAGCTAATCTTTTATATATTGTAGTACAGCTTAAAAAACTGGATGGTGGTAACTATGCTAGCACCCAGCAACAAAAAGCATACGGCGATGAGGTTGAAAAAAACTGGGGATCGTATAGTTATATATCTATAAACGAGGTTGTCAACAATTTTTTAATCGCTTACGTAGGTGCTGGAAAATTAATACCAAGCGTAAAAAGAACTGATGTTATTTTCCACGCTAAAAGAGGTTTACAAGAATTTAGCTACGACACTTTAAAAAGTGTAAACAAATTAGAGGTTACCGTGCCTCACAATTTAAGTATACCAATACCGCAAGACTATGTTAATTATGTAGGTTTATATTGGATAGATAATTCAGGTTTTAAACACACTATAATGCCTGGAAATATGCTTACCACAAAACCAACAGATGTATTTTTAGACGATAACAAAGGCGTACCAATTCAAGATAGCTTTGATAGCAATGTTGAAACTACATCTATAACTAACGATCGCTTTGATAATAATTTTTTAAAAAATACAAACAACGATGAGTTAGTAAACGATATAATATTTAGCTCGGGCTATTATGATATTTACGGTTTTGGCTATGGGCAGTTATATGGTTTAGATCCACAGTTTGCTAATGGCAATGGTTACTTTAATATAGACGAAAGATATAATAAGTTTTCTTTTTCTGCTGACTTAGTAGATAAAATAGTCGTATTAGAATACATCTCTGATGGTCTTTCTGTTGACTTAGATACAAAGATACCTAAGATGGCGGAAGAAGCTCTCTACGCGCATATATCGCATGCCATACTAGCATCTAGAATAAATCAAAGCGAATACGTAGTTCAACGTTTAAAACGTGAACGTAGCGCTAAACTTAGAAACACTAAAATACGTTTGTCAAATATCAAGCTTAGCGAAATAGTACAAGTTATGCGTGGTAAATCTAAATGGATTAAACACTAAAATTAAATGGCTGAAGTAAAAAATGCGTTCATCAAATCAAAGATGAACAAAGATCTTGACGCTAGACTACTACCGACTGGAGAGTATCGCGATGCTATGAATATAGCAGTGAGCAAATCTGAAGGTCCTGACGTAGGTGCTGTAGAAAATATCAAAGGCAATCAAATGCTTATTGATATAGGCACGGTAGAAGGTGTGTCTGGACTTGATGTTATAGGTTTTTTTCCTGATGAGTCAAGTAATAGAATTTTTATATTTTCAACAAACTCTAATGTTACTACAAGCCCTTATGAGCAGGTTGCTTTAAATAGCTCGTGCTTCATACATGTGTATAACGTATTTGCTGGTAGTGGTAATTCTCTTGTTAAATTAGTTGAAGGATCTTTTTTAAATTTTACTAAAACAAGCTTTATAACAGGCGTTAACTTATTAGAAAGTTTACTTTTTTTTACAGACAACAGAAATCAACCTAGGGTAATAAACGTAGATCAAGCCATACAAAACGGTGTTAGCCACTACACAACAGAAGATCATATATCTGTTGCTAAGTTTGCTCCGTATTTACCAATAAATATACTTAATAAAGATACTGAAACAGTAACTGCGGCTACTACAAATTCTACAACATTTGTTATAACAAACTCTAATAACTCTATAGAAATAGGAGATTTTGTATCGCAAGGAAATGATAAAAGAGGTATAGTCGAAACTGTTGCAGGCGCTACTATTACGCTTCAATACGCTGCTAGTATGGCAACTGGACCTGTTGTTTTTAAAAGATCAACAATGGTTAACAAAACCAGTCAATATTTAAACGCTTCTAATGGACAAGTAGGTGACGTTGCAAATCCTAATTATGATGCTACTTGGGAAGGTGATCCTGATTTTTTACAAGATAAATTTGTAAGATTTTCATATAGGTTTAAATTTGAAGACAATGAGTTTTCTTTATTAGCTCCATTTACTTCACCTATATTTATACCTAAACAGTTTGGTTATTTTGTTGGAGGCGCGGCGCCTAATGATGAAGAGCTTACGTATAAAAGTAGCATAGTCGCTTTTATGGAAAACTTTATTCAAGAGGTTGATTTAAAAATACCAATACCTTCTAATCAACCTATAAGTGATTATAAGATTAGTGAAATAGATATCGTATATAAAGAATCAGACAATATAAGCTTACAAGTGTTAACAACACTACAGGTTAATTCTACTTTTATAAGTGAACTTGTTGGTGATGAAAACTATTATACATATCAATATCAATCTAAAAAACCATACAGAACATTACCTAATGATGTTATAACTAGGGTTTTCGATAAAGTACCTATAAAAGCTCAATCACAAGAAGTGATAAGTAATAGAGTTGTTTATGCTAATTATCAAGATAAAAACAATGGACCTTTATCTTTAGATTACCGTGTTGTTTCTCAAGAAAAAGATTATGCTATATACGATTTAACAGGTCAATACCCATACCATAGTTTAAAACAAAATAGAACTTATCAAGTTGGTGTGGTGTTGTCAGATAGATATGGTAGATCTACATCTGTGTTATTGTCTACTAAAGATATAAATGAAGATACACTAGGTAGAGGATCAAGTATATTTAATGCCTATACTCTTCCAAATGATAATGATCCTTTGTTGAAGCCTTTTGGTGATGCTCTTAGAATTATATTTGAACAAGGTGTTCCAGAACTAGCAGTGCCTTCAGCTAATTACCCAGGTGCTTATGCTGATAGCACAGGTAAATTATGGGATGTTGATGGTGCAACTGTTTCTATAAATGGAACCACATACACTTTAAACCAAGATTTATCTTCATTTTTATCAGTTGGCGATTATTTAAAAGGTAAGTACGTAGATTATACTAAAATAACATCTATAAATTATTCAAATCCAACAACAACAATTGTAACCGAAAATCAAATAGCAGATTACTATGCTGATTCAACTTCTGACGATACTGTTTTTGGTTACAAAATAAACACGCTTGGTTGGTATAGTTATAAAATTGTAGTAAAGCAAACAGAGCAAGACTACTATAATGTTTACCTACCTCTTGTTGTTAACGGTCAGTTTGATGGTGATGCAACTAGCAATCCAAACGAAGACCAACAAGCAGAAGCTGTTCTTATAAACGACAACATAAACAAAGTACCAAGAGATTTATCTGAAGTTGGTCCTGAACAAAGGCAGTTTAGAAGTTCTGTTAGACTGTTTGGAAGAGTTACACCAGAAAGAAGCGTGAGTGAAGATGGTAACGAGCAGTGGTACCCAGCCGTTACTTCAGATAAAGTTTTATTAATAGGTACTGAAACTGATTTAGGAATTATCGACACTTACAATAACGTTTACTTGGGTCAAACAAATCCTTTAATATCTATAATATCATCAGAACCAACAAGTGGAGGAACAGATACTTTTGGAAGACTACCTAATAGTTCTCCTTTGAACCAGAACTTATCTATTTACGAAACAGTACCAACTACAACTCCTTTAGAGCTTTTTTATGAAACATCTACTAGTGGTTTGGTTAGTGAATTAAATAGAGAAATAGCTAATTCAGATAGCGATTCGGCTTCTGGGGTTATTAATTTTCAAGTTGAAACTAGCTTTAACGAAAGCGTTCAGGGTCTTGCAAATGTAGCTACAAACTTTAGTTTTATAACTGCTTCTGGAACTGAGTTAGATGAAGTAGATATACCAAATCCACCTACTGTTGAAACAGTAATAAACGGAAACGGCACGGTAATATCACCTTCTCCTTTTGATATAGTAGATGGTACTACACTTGGTACTTTTTCATTAGTAAAATTAGCAACATCGCCTGATTACAACTATATAGATGGTAGCGAGACGGCGCTTGATTTCGATATATCAATTAGAGTTATTACTGTTGATAGCGGTGGAAATGAAACAGCTAGCACAATAGTCCTACACGCTGCTGTAGCTAATGTAGCGCCAACAAGTACTTCTACGTCTTATGATGTTGCAAATATCCCTGTTGATGGGGGCGCAGAAGATGATGAGCCTTTTTTAAGCCTAACAGACAACACTGTGGTTACCATACCTCCATCAACTGGTCAATTAGTTGGTAATGGTACTAGCTTAGCTAGCCCTAATAATTTAATAGGTTTAGTGTATAGTATAAGTAACCAACAAAGAACTTCACCAGGCGATACAGAAGACGTTGATAAGTTTTTTATAAATAGTGATGGTGAAATTTACAGAAAAGCAAACGTTAGCTTTAGCCCAAATGAAACGTATGAAATGGACGTATTACTCAAAGATGCTGGCGGCGTAAACGTAAACACGCTTACTACAGCAATAACCGTAAGTCTTCAGTTTGTAACAACACTAAACAACTGGGGTGATGGTAGATCTGCGCTAGGTGTTGGCTGCGATGATGCTAGTGTTTCGTCTAAAAACAAAGGTTTAATAAGTTTGTTTGGGGCTGCTAACACTTCGTCATATACAAACCTACCACCAAGCGCTACGGGTGCGGCGAGTCCAAACGGGTACCGTAATAATCCTGAAGAGCCTGCTTTAACTAAAGGTAGTGTTTATTTTCAACTATATCCAGATCAGTTTGCTGATAGTGGTACGTGTGCAATAGTTACCCATATGGTGTGGATTCAATATAGAGCAAATAATTCAGCAGAATGGGCAATGGCTGTTAAAGATAACGGTAGTGTGTTTCCTTCTGGAGGCGACATTATAAATGTTACGCTACCACAATCGGGTGGAACTAAGGTGCCTGTGACTATATCTGGTGAGTATAGTACACCTGGTGAATATAGAGTTATATTAGCGCCTGACACAACTGGAGACGCGTTATGCGGAACTAGCGGTTGTGATTCTGACACTCCTCTTACTAAACTTCAATGGGTAGATCCTAATATATAATAATAAGACATGGCAACTATAGAGGTAAATTATTTTAACACGTACATGCTTAACAAGCTTAACTCAGCAAATACTAACGCACCTGTATTTCCTAAGTGGTTAGGAGGATTGCCTGAAACCGAAGCAGGTACATCTAAAGATAAAAACTGGTATGTTGAAGAATCTAGAATTACAGGTGGTTTCAACAATACACAAACTGACTTAGGTGTTAGAGCTTATATAGTTGAAGACAATCAACCGGCTCAGGTTTTAATAAGTAATATAATTTACTCAGGTATATTTAACTCAAGAACAGGTTTTAACGAAACAAACGTGTTTAGTGTTGGTGAAGATATTACAAAAGCTGTAGATCCAGCTAATGGTAGTATACAAAAGCTATATGCTGAAGATACAAACCTTATTATATTCCAAGAAAATAAAGTTAGTAGAGCTCTTATAGATAAAGATGCTATATACTCTGCAGAAGGAGCTGGTGCTGTTACAAGCACTAATTTAGTTATAGGTCAGATAGTTCCTTATGCTGGCAACTTTGGTATATCTACAAACCCAGAAAGCTTCGCTGTGTATGGATATAGAAAATACTTTACAGACACAAGAAGAAATGCTGTTCTTAGACTTTCTCAAGATGGTTTGACTGAGATACAAAACTATGGTATGCTTGATTATTTTAGAGATAAATTTGAACAATATTCAAGTTCAGTGTCTAAAGTATTAGGTGGGTTTGATATACACAACAAGACATATGTAACGTCTATACAAAACACACCTTCGTATACAAATGGAACTACCGCCACTGATACTTATGAAACCTTGTACTATGACGAAGCGGTAAGAGGTTGGGTTAGTAAACTAAGTTTTAAACCTACATTAATGGGTAGTTTAAGAAATAAGTTTTTTAGTTTTTACGACGGTAAAATATATCAACATTACTCTAATAGCGCTCAGCGAGGTAATTTTTATGACCAAGCAACTCCTACAGCAGCTTATATAGAATTTATATTTAATCCTCAGGTTAGCATGCCTAAGGTTTTTAAAACAATAAACTACGAAGGAGATAACGGTTGGGAGGTTGCAAATATAAAATCTGATCCTGCTAGATTTATTGAACGTGATAATGTTTATATGACATTTAATGACACTGCTAAAAATATTTATAGTTATGACGAAGGTGCTTATGATTCTGCTGTACCACCAAACACTGGAGCAGCGGCTACTATTCAGCCAATATTTAGAGCTGGATTTAACAAAAAAGAAAATAAATATTTTGCAAATGTAATAAACGATTCAGCTATTAAGCCAGAAGAAATAATTTATGGTAAATCTATATCAGGTGTAAAAGGTATGTTTTTAACTGTAACTATACAAACGGATAGTAGTACTGATTTAGGTGGAGCAAAAGAATTATTTGCTGTATCATCTGAATACGTAGAATCAAGTTATTAAATTATATGGAATTAAACGCACGTGTTATAAATAAAAGCGATTGGGATATGCTTCTAAGTTGGTGGGCTGGGCACGGTTGGCCAACACCTAAAAAAGATAATTTACCAGACGACGGTACTGGTGGTATAATAGTAGAAGAGCATGGCGAACCGGTTATAGCTGGCTTTATATACCAAACAAATTCAAAGGGTTGTTGGTTAGAATATATAATATCAAAGCCTGATTATGAAAACGATAGATCTCACTTAATAGATATGCTTGTTGCTAGTGCTGAAAAAACAGCTTTATCAATGGGCTTTAAATATATGTTATTTGTAGGTAAAAGTAACGGTATTAGAAAATCAATGAAGAAACATGGGTGGATAGAAGATCCTGAACCATCATACGAAGTAATGAAAAAACTTAATTAATTATGGGAATAGCTGTAGCACTAGGTGTTGGTGCCGCTGTGTCCGCTATAGGCGGTGCAGTTGGCGCTAATCAAGCAAAGCAAGCCGCTAAAGGAGCGAGAGGAGCGCAAGCCCGCGCTCAGCAGAAAATAGAAAATTTAAAAAGAAAAAGACCTACGCCTATAAATCCTTACTCATCTACTAAAGATTTAAGCGAAATGGCGCAGGATTTATCTGGTCAACTTACTAATGCTTTTTCTAACTTAGGTGTAGCCACGCAGGCAGCTGAGATACAAATGGAGCAAACCGACATTGCGCTTGCAAATACGCTAGACACTCTTAGAGCTACAGGTGCTTCTGCTGGTGGTGCTACTGCTCTTGCGCAAGCTGCATTACAAAGTAAAAAAGGTATTGCTGCTAGTATAGAACAACAAGAAGCTCAAAACGAAAAACTTAAAGCACAAGGTCAACAGCAACTACAACAACAACAAGTGGCTGAACAGCAGAGACTTCAATCTATAGCTATAGCTGAAGGTCGTAGAGTACAAGCTGCAGATGCTGCTGGTAAACAATTTGAATTTCAAACAAAAGAAAGTAGAATTAATGCAGATCTTGATAGAGCATCAGGACAAGAAAGACAAGCCGCTGCTAATGTAGCGTCTGCTAACCAAGCTAAAGCAAGTGCAATATCAGGTGCTTTTGGCGGCGTAACATCTATGATAGGTTCTGCTGCTGGTGGCGGAGCCTTTGGGTAACTCTGCTTCTAGCATAACACCTGCTTCTAACAGTTTAGTAGGTCAATATTCTTCTAGCTTACCTCAAGGTACAATATATCAATCAGGTTCTTTAAATCCAAGCACGTATTTTAATTAATAAAAATGAGTTATAGAAATCCACAAATAATCGTTGATCGTTCAGCAGAAATATATGCAGGCATGGCTACTGCTGGCGCTGATGCTTTTAACAAGTATATGGCCGCTAGAGCAATAGCTATTGAAAAAGCTGAAAAGCAAGATGCTGGTTTACTAAAAGCTATAAACGCAGAAAGAGAAAATCAAGAAGCTAAACTAAACGAAGGCATTGATCTTGCTGGTGGACTTAATAACGCTAGTGGTTTAGTTAGTCAATATCAATCAATGTACCAAAATGAGGCAGATTTGCTTATAAGCCCAATAGCTAAAATGAATCTAGGGCAAACAGATCAATTTGAAACAAAAAAAATTAGGGAACAAGAAAATGAACTTGACACTTGGTCAGCTCGAACTACTGATGCTATTGGCGCGTATGGCGCTCAAGCACAAACATACACAGATACAACAGCTGGTACTTTTCTTAGTAAATATGTTATACTTGGAGATACACCTAGAGAACGATTAGAAAATAAAATGGCTTTAAACTTAGCTTCTAATACATTAAATTTACCGGGAGTAGAGGCCAATTTAGGTTTTCAAGATAAAAATACTATTAGAGCTAATGGTAAAATAAAAATAGGTAGTAAAGCTTATAATGATTATGTTGAAGCTGGCTATATAGCAGAAGACGATAAAGGTGAAAACGGTTATATTAATTTTGACTGGAAAGCAGATAATAGAAACGCGCCAAGGCAGTTGTTTGCAGAAAAACTTGAACAATTTAATGTTGTAGAAAACTTAGAACAAGAAAATTTAATTAAAAATGGTATTGTTACTGAAAACTTTTTTACTGACGAACCATTTGTTCCTAGCGACCCTATTGATATGGGTAATGGCAAACAGTTTTATCAAAGAATAAAAAGATATATTGATATAGATAAAATTTTTGAAGGTGGTTTTGGAAATATAGTAGATACTTACTCATCTGTCGCAACAGAATCAGACGTGCCGTTAGCTGTTCAATTAGATTTAGTAAAAAGAATGGGTGGACCTGAGTTAATTGAAAGGTTTAAAGAAGGAAAAGATCGTGCTAATATAATAACCACAGATATAGAAACAGAGGTTATTAAATATCTTACAGGTAATGGAATTATAAACAAAGATAAAGATGGTAGGTTTTTTACTATTACCGAAACAAAGCCACAGATTTACAGAAAAAATGATGACGATGATGGTTTTGATCCAAGCGATGCAAAGCCTATTAATTTAGAAAGAATTGAAACTTTTCCTATGGAAGTTGAAGTAGGTGATATAACTGTTATAGGTGATAAAGGTGTTGATGAAAAGTTTAAAGCCATAGACAAATTAGTTTCTAGTATGACTACTGATTTGACTGGTCAAAAAAGTATTACAGTTAAACCTGTAGAGGGTGGCGGTGTTCAGTTTTTGTATGGAGGTTCTAAAGTTTCTACTAGACCTATAAAAGGATTAACTTCTGAAGAGATTAAAAAAGAAATTTATAGAATATATGGAGGTGATCCTTCTACTTTAAAGGGTATGTCTACTGAAACTATACCACAGATTACAACTATAGATCAATTACCAGGAAATTAAATTAAATCACATGGCTAAAGAAATTACTTATAAGGGTCAAACAGTGTCTGAAGATTTGTTAAAACAAAAAGCAGATTCATTAGGTATAACAATTGATCAATATCTTGAAGATTACAAAGATGATTTTGTAGTTACAGAGGAAATACAAGAAGATAATACTGTAGAAGTTACAGACGAAATACAAACAACCCCAACTGTGGGAAAGACAAACGGTGCTGTGGCAAAGGGTGCAACTGCAACGCCGGTAACCGGGCAAGCACCCGAGAATACGGAATCAGACTCGGCAAATACTTCTGGGGATTTACAGTTGTTTGGTAATTATAAAGACGCTATAAAGTTAACAGCTGAAGAACAAGCTGTTATAGATAATCCTATTGATTTTACACCGTCTGGTGTTACTAGAGAATTACAACCGTACAATCCTGATACTGGAGAAAACTTAATTAAAACAATTTTTGATGAAAGATTTCAAGATCCTACCACAGGTGAGTTTTTTGAAGAAGCAGATTTAATATACAGATCTGACGTTAACGAAGCTGGAGAACCCGCACCTGTGTTTCAACCTTATAGTGCTGAACTTTCAGATGCTAAAAAATATCTGGTAAAACAAGGTGTTAAAGATCCTACTAATCAACAAATTCAGGGTATAGCTGAAAAAAACATTAAGGCTAAGTTTAAATACCAAAAAATAAAAAGTAAATCTAATGATTATTTAAATTCAATATCTAATGATGAAAGAAAAAAATTAATTCCTTACGCTGTAGATGAGTTTATTAATTTAGATGAAAAATATAAAGGTTTAAATGAGCAATACGCTACCTTATTTAATAAGTATAAGAAAAGCCCTAATGCTTTTAATCTTAAAAATATATCTAGTAAGTTTGAAAATCCTGATTATAGTTTTGATTTAGAAGGTTTAAAAAGTGTTAAAGATGCGGATGTTTATTTACAAAGATTAAAAGATTTAGGTGACCCTAAGTATTTCCCAACTCAATCAAGCGTTGATTTATATAATAATCTTCTAGGTAAATACAAAACCGCTGTTGAAAGTGCTGAGACAGTTGTGTTAACAAACGGTAAAGAAGTTCCTAAAGCAACATTTAATTTATATAAAGAATTAGCTGAAGAAAATCAAGAAGTCTCAAGCACGTTGTATAAATTAGGTAAAGAGATAGATGAAACTCCTCTACGCTTAGATGATGCTAAAACCGAATTAGATTTTTTAAAGAAAAACTATAGCACGTGGCAAAAAGCTGGATCATTCGCTGAGTTACAACTAGGCAAAGCTGGCTGGGGTATTGTCGGTGGTGCCGCAAGACTTTTCACAGATCTTAATGATCGTGAAGAATTTAAGAATCAAACTGTTGTTGATCTATACGATAATTTAAATGATTTAGCAGATTTTTCAGATGATTTAATTTCTAAAGCTGAATCTCAATATAGAGAAAAGTTTAAAGAAGACGTTGGTTTTGATGAAGCTTTTGATAGTTGGGAAAACTTTGGGGAGTTTATGCTTACAGAAGTAGCTGGTCAAACTGGTACATTTGCCATGCTTGCATCTGGTCAAGTGCCGGGGGCTATAGGTTTAGGTCTTGGTAGCTATAGTGACACTAGACGTATGCTTGAAGAAGAAGAAGATGCTCTTGGTACTGAAATGTCCACAGGTAAAAAAGCAGTTGTATCTGCTGGGTATGCCGCGGCTGAAGTTGGTTTAGGTTTCTTACCTTCAATGCGTATATTCAAACGAGGTAACGCAGCGGCTGAGGCTTTAGGAAAAAGAAACTTAATAAACGAAGGTGTTAAAAAAGTTGTAACTAAAAATTTAAAAAGAACTTTTTTATATGATCCTTTAATAGAATCTTCTACTGAAGGAGCTACTGTAGCTGTGCAAAACTTAATTGATATAGCAAGGGGTAAAGAAGGTGTTTCTATATTTGACAATGTTGATCATGCTGCTTTTACTGGAGGTATGCTTGGTGCCACTTTTTCTTCTATGCCAGCTGTTAAAGGTATTGTTTTGGCTAATCTTTCTGACTATAATAGTTACGAAGGTTTTAGAAATAATTTAAAAGAAATAGACAAGCTTACAGAAGTTGGTAATTCTTTAGATAAAAGAACTAAAGAATACAAAATAATAAAGAAACAAATAGCTGATTTAAACGAAGCTAATAACGATATTATAACTCAAGTAGAACAAAAAGTAGCTGCTAACTTAACAGCTGAAGGTTTTAATTTATTTGCGGCTGCTACTTCTGAACAAGAGTCTTTGAGAGTACAAGCTAAAGCTATAATAGAAAGTAAAGACTTAAGTAAAAAACAAAAAAATATAGCGCTTGAAGCTATAAAAAAGAAATTTGATAATTATCAACAAGCTAGAGATAGTTTTAGAAAAGACTACAAGGTTAATATAGATTTACTTCCAACTAAAGAGCGTAATAGATATGTTGACATGGCTAAGGTAGAACTTGAGCAAGAAGGCGGTGAGTTTACAAATGCTCAATTAAAACAAAGAGCTGAAAAGCTTTGGCAAGTTGAAACCTTTGATGATAACGTAGAGCAAGCAATTAAAGCTAACAAAGTCAATCGCGAAGCTGGGGTTGATGAAACAGTTGTAATAGCAGAAACTAAAGCGGATGCTATAAAAGCTTATAAAGAAGCTATGGAGGCTAGAGCTGCTGATCCAAATAATTCTATAACACAAGAAGAAGCTAAACAAAACATAGCAAACTTTACAAGAGGTGTTAACTCTGGTAGAGTAAACGCTTCCAACACCTTGGGTTTAGACAATAAAACAGGTAAAGATACTTACGATATAGTAGTAGTAAGAGAAAACGCTATTAACAACGGTAGAACACAAACTGGTATACATGAAATAGGTCACACTATTTTTACAGAAGGTCTTAGTTCTCAACCAGAAGCTTTTAGCGGTTTAGCAAATACAATTTTAGAACATCTTAAAAACACAAACGAGTCTGCTTACAATAGAATAGTAAGAAGAACTAAAGGTAAAAGTGCTGACGAAGTTTTAACTGAGTTCTTAGAAGAAGTTGGATCTAATAGGTTGGACTTAGAAGCGGCACAGAATAAAAAATTACTAAGCTTTTTAAGTATAGGTATACCAAAGGTATTTAAAAACATTACAAATGATCAAAGTAATTTTAATTTAAAAGGTGAAACAGATGTTGTACAGTTTTTAGAATCGTTAGGTACTAAATTAAGAGAAGGATCTTTAACTGTTAAAGATGTACAATCTATACAAGAGGGCAGGCCAGAAGCTGAAACTGTTTCTAAAGGTAGACAAGCTTTTTCTGAAGAAGCATCTAACCGTGTTCAAGAAATATACAACCAACAAGGTGAAGCTGGTGCTTTTGATATAATAGAACAGTTTAAACCTATCACTAGTAGAATTGCAGAGCGTAGACGTGAAGCTCCTGGTTTTGATCGTCAACTTCTTATGGACGAAATAGAAACTGGAAAGCGTGGTATTATAGATCTTATTAAAGAATATAATCCAGAATCAGGCGTACCGCTAGCGGCTTATATAAATAAGTTTCTACCAGCCCGAGCAATTGAAGCATCGAAAAGAGTTCTTGGTGAAGAGTTTACAGAAGACGTCACTGAAGCAAGAGGCGTTGCGGCTGAAGAGGTTGTGACTGAAACTGCTATTAAACCAGAAGCAAAAGCTATTGATCCGTTTAGGATTATGCCTAACGTTAAGGAAACTGCTACAGCTGAAGTACAAAAAAGCATTGCAGACAAAGACGTAGACGTTACAGAGGTTACATATAAGGAACTTAAGGACGTTGCGCCATACCAAACAGTAGCAGACTTTTTTAACATACCTGTAAGTCGAATAAAAAATCCTAAAGATAATTTACGTAAGTCAGATGACATAGCAAATATACAGCGTTGGATATTAAAAAACGAACCTACATTAAAGAATTTATTTACTGAAGCTAACAGAGATGTTATTGAAGTAACCGAAGGTAATAAAGTTATACGTCAAGGTGGTGAACCAACTGCTATACCTAGAAACTTACTTAATAAGTTCTACACTAAAGGTGATCGTGTTGGTAATAACTTTCAATGGAAACTTAAACCTTACGATCGTACAACTTTCTTAGAAGCTGTAGGTATTAAAGATGGTAAGGTTGATCCTAACTTTACACCACGCGCTGCCGAAGCCCAGACTATTAAAGGTATACTAGACATGTATACTAGAAACTTGGGTAACGTAGCCGCGAGAAATATTATAGAAGGTCGCGGGGATATTGCGCCAGCTAAAAAAGCTAGGGCAAAAGCAGAGGTTGCTAAAGGTAAGCCTAGACTTATGTTTAGCGAAGAAGTTTTAATAGATGTTACTGGCGCTAGAGATATTAATGCGGTGCTAAAAATACTAGGCATGGATAGTGCTAGCGTTCCTGATAATAAAAGAGCTGAAATACAAGCTTCTTTTGAAGACGCTATAGAAAAATATAAACTTACTGAAGATGTATTTCTAGCAGGATCTTTTGCTTTTGGCGGTGCTGTTAGAACTCAAGTAGGAAAAACAAAAAAAGGAAAGCTAACACCTGAAGCTAAAAAACTAAACGCTTTTTTAGAAAGAACTGGAACTAAAGCAAAAGAAGGTGATTACTGGTACGCGTTAGATAACGGAGATTGGGTTAAAGGAGAGCGTTTAATTAAAACTGACGGTACTGTTGGTAAAAAAGTTGTTCCTCCAAAAAACATTACTAATCTTTTACCAAGTAGAGGTAGATTATATTACGGCGTCAATGATCCAGCTTATAAAAGAGCTTTAGATAAAGCTAAATCAAACTCAAAAGGAGATCAAAAACCTAAAGCTAAAAGGGTTAATCTTAAAGATGTTGATACAGACAAAGGAAGAGCTCAAGCAAAAATTAACATGCAAGTGCTTGACGACGTTGTAAGTCAATTAGATAAAGCTATACAAAATGGTATGTCTAAAGAATTAGCAGCTATGATTATAGCTCAAGGCTACCAAGCAACGACTGGTCTTATTAAGATAGCAGCACCGTTTAGGTATTTTTCTAAAAATCCACAATACGGTACCTCACCTAAGCAGAGAACAGGTGATAAGGTTAGAGAAGAACACAATCCTCCAGCATCCGTGGTTGGCGCTTCAATCATATATGGTTTTGCTACAAATAATACTAGTCAAATAATGACTGATATTAAAAAGAACTATTATCAAACTAAACTTTCTAAAGCTGACGATCAAAAATTAGATCAAGCTAAATTAGACGCCACGCTGCCAGAAGGAACAACTATATCTGACAATCCTGCTATTAGATTTATTGAGGCTGGTATCGATCTTAATAGTATTGTTAATTATGAAACAGGTCAAACCATGGCTGAAGAACTAGGTGTTGCTTTAAAGCCTAGTGATGTAAATGTTCAAACTGTATCTGAGCAAAATAAAATATTAAAACAAGTATTAAGCGGAGATATAACCGCTAAAACAGGTCAGAATAGATTAGATAAAATTGCTAAATTAAAATCTATACCTAAAGCGTCTACAAACAATAACAACAAAGGTCCAGCGTCTAATAAGTTTAGCAAGGAAGTACCTAATCAAGAAGTACTTGATAATCTAAGCAACGCAGATAAGGCTATGGCTAATGCTAGAAACCCTAAAGCGCCTGTCAAAAAGATACGTGTATTTGATTTCGATGATACGCTTGCTAAATCAAACAGTCAAGTATTATATGAAATGCCTGATGGTACAACTGGTAAGCTTAATGCTACGCAGTTTGCCGAGAAAGCCGGAGAGCTTGAAGTTCAAGGAGCTGAGTTTGATTTCTCAGAATTTAGCAAGGTTATTGATGGTAAAAGAGGCCCTGTGTTTAAGGCTATAGAAAACATCGTAGCTAAGCGAGGTGTTGAAGATGTATTTATACTTACAGCTCGCCCTGCTAACGCTGCTGGTCCTATAAAAGAATTTATGGACGCGCTTGGCGTTAACCTGCCTATTGAAAATATTGTAGGGCTTGGTGATGGTAAAGCAGAGGCTAAAGCACGTTGGATGACGGGCAAAGCTGCTGAAGGTTATAACGACTTTTTCTTTGTAGATGATGCGTATAAAAATGTTAAAGCGGTACAAGATGCGTTAGATGTATTTGATGTTAAATCTAAAACACAGCAAGCTAAAGTTAAGTTTAGCGAAGAGTCTAGTCTTGATAAAGGTTTTAATGATATACTAGAAAACAAAACAGGTATAGCGTCTGAAAAAGAATATGGTAGAGTTAAAGCTGAAGTAGCTGGAGCTGGTAAAGGTAGATTAAAGTTCTTTATACCACCATCAGCTGAAGACTTTGTAGGTTTATTATACGCTACGCTTGGTAAAGGTAAGTTAGGTGATCAACAAATGGCATGGTATAAAACTCATTTGTTAAATCCATATGCTAGAGCTATGAATGAATTGTCATCAGCCCGTATAGCTATGTTTAATGACTACAAGTTATTAAAGAAACAATTAGGTATAGTACCTAAAAATCTACGTAAGAAAGTTCCAGGTGAACCGTTTACTAGAGAGCAGGCTGTACGTGTATACGTTTGGGATAAACAAGGTATGTCTATACCTGGGATAAGTAAGAAAGATCAAGCTGATCTTAGCAAGTACGTAAGCGACAATGCTGAGTTGCAGGTTTTTGCTGATCAACTAATTGCTATACAAAAAGGTGATCAGTATGCGGCACCTAAAGAAGGTTGGCCAGCTGGTACAATAACTACTGACATGCTTGAAGGTCTTAACACTACGAAACGAGCTAAGTATTTAGATCAGTGGCAGCAAAATGCAGATGTTATATTCTCTGAAAAGAATTTAAACAAACTAGAAGCTGCGTATGGTAAACCATATCGCTTAGCTATGGAGAATATGCTACAGCGTATGAAGTCTGGTCGTAACAGAAACTTCCAAGGCGATACGCTTACAGGTAGATTTACTGACTGGGTTACAGGTAGTATTGGTACTATAATGTTCTTCAACACAAGATCAGCATTGCTACAAACTATATCTAGTATTAACTTTGTTAACTTCACTGATAACAAT
>Ga0181379_1000561_pt1 | contig 18166 bp, 19 predicted proteins | sample 2SPOviralmetaG_FD_130115 | JGI IMG/M metagenome (GOLD analysis project Ga0181379, IMG submission 130115) | Marine viral communities from the oligotrophic San Pedro Time Series (SPOT) site, San Pedro Channel, CA, USA - 2 SPOT_SRF_2009-07-10 | ecosystem: Environmental > Aquatic > Marine > Strait... | reverse complement strand
GAGGAAAAGAAGGGAATTGAGGACCACCTAGTTTTTTCATTAAACCACCACCTACAATATTTTCTAAAATAGAAGAATCACCTAAAATTTTATTAATCCCTTCTCCACTCGAAATGTTTCCAGCTGTAGCTTTTAATTGGTCTAAGAAGTTTCCACCCATACTCATTAAAGTATCGGCAATAGAACCAAAATAACCAGCATAATCTCCACTTTTTAGTTTATTAATATCACCAAATGGTTTTCCTGTTTTTCCATTACCACTATATCTTGCTGCTCCTCCCCAAAACGGCGCAGTATTATATGTTAGTGCAAGAATATTTGATAACGTGTCCATAAATGCTACTTTAGGAGAAGTATTATTATACGAAGTTAAATCATAGTGAAATGTTAATTTAAACTCTTGACTAAACTCTAAACCCGCTTCTCTCGCTAAAACACTTTTAATTATATTTAAAGGCCCGAACACTGCGTTTGGATAAGTGGACGACATCGGGTCATATGCGCCTCTTTTTCTTTTATCAGCCGCAGAATACGAACTATATCCATTTAAACCAGCTTCTACCGCAGAAGCTAGAGGATTACTATCGATAGCTTCACCTGCCTCACCTCTATTTCCGTCACCTGAACTAGCCTCCTGAATTTTAGATTCTTGTGGCTTCCATGGAATTTTAGTACTGAATTTTAATATTTCTTTTATATCATTACCCAATGCTGGTGACATCCAAGTGATAGCCCTTGCCAAATCAGGTTGACTAACGTCTACCATTTGACCATCTGTACCTTGTTGTTTAGGGTACATAATATCATCGCCAATTGGATATGCAAATCTTCTAAGCGTAATTAGATAATCATTAGAAATCATACCATAGTGTTCACATTGTAAAAAATCACTTTCGCTATAAGAAAAACATGGACCTCCTGTTTCTTGAGAATAAGTAATAATATTTCTAGCAGTTGGATTTAAAATCTTTTGTTCTAATCCCGCAAAAACAGCTTTATTATATTTTGGTGTTAAATCTCTTTTATCTGGATTTGCAACACCCGCAATATTAGAATATTTAAATAAAGCCCATTTATTAACTTTACTTCGAGGTGCAGGACCAGCATTTATTTCTTCACCTGGGTCTTCAACTGTTTGTTTACCATCAGTTCCACTAACCGATTTAAACGCGGTGTATGTTCTAGTTTCTTGACCAGAATTACCATACATGCTATCCATATTACCACTACTTTCACCTTGAGCGTTGGTGTGACCGTGAGACTGAGGATTTATATCCGCATTTTCAGGTGGCTTAGGAGGAAAACCTAAAATAGCTAAACCCCTAAATGTTCCAGTATTAGCATTAAAGTCGGTTGTAGTAATCTCACCTAAATCATCTTTAATGGTAATCTCTTTAGTAGCTTCTACTGGTGGATTAGCATTTGGATTCGCATGTGTAAAATCTGATAATAATTGAAACGCCATGTAAAGTCTGTTTGTTTTTTATATATATCATCGTAAATATAATACGTTAATATATTAGACCCACTCTACGTCATCCATTTCGTCGCTTTCTGGTCTATATAGTAGATTTTCTGACCATTTAGGGTCTTTAGAATATCTATCTCCTAAAAATTTTTCAAGAGATTTAGCATATTCTCCTCTAGTGTGCCAATAATATTGACCTTTTCTGTAGCTGTTTCGGTTAGTCAGTTCGTATAGTTCTTTTAACTTAGTTTCTACATGGAATGTTTGTATCTTATTAAACAGGTCAATCTGTTCAGCTCTGGTGCGTACACAAAACACTGAATCAACCAGTACTAAATATTGTTTCCATTTATCACCATTAAAAATAAGATTTTCTACATCCTCTACAGTAGAATAATTACTCCTTTTAAGGTTTATTTTAGTGTCCTTACCCTCAAAGTTTTTAATAAATCTACCACCGAACATATTCTTTTTTAAGAAATATATGTCATCATATATTTTCTTAATTCTTATTTGATATTGTGGATTTACATCATGAAATTTAACATCATAAATGGTTGCCCTAACTGGAAATAAAATATCAGGTCTATGTGTAGTCGAAATAAGGGCATGTATCTGATCGCCCTTAGAGAAAAGGGTGTGCTTAATCATTGTCTATAAATCTAACATTATCAAACTTGCTCAATACACCTCTTTTTGGGTAATCACAACGATTAACAATAATCAGATCTAAATCACATTCTGTATTAGCAAGTTCGTTAATAAATTCTCTAAAATTAACAATAGTCTCAGAATTTAAATTCTTAAACATATAAAGAATTCTAATATTTGCTTTGTCTAAATCCTCTTCTTCAATAGAAGATAAGACCTTTTGAATCATTTTACGAATATAAAGAGTTATTATAGTTCCTGACGGTTCAGAGCTATATGGATCGCTTTTAACCAATCGGTTAAAAACATCAAAATAAGAAATGGTTAAATCATAATTATCTTTCTTCGACAATTTATCAAACTCAGTTCTTGTTTTACACCATACTCCCTCGACTCTTAATTTCATTTATCTAATTCAGAAGATAGCCTTTCTATTTCAGCCTGATAGAATGTTATCTTGTTCTTTATTTCATTTTTTGTAGGCTTGTAACTTGAACCCCATTGTGACCTTACGACTAATTGGTCTTTATCTAAAGCATTTCCGCTATCGATACCAAGGTCTAAAATTAAATCTTTAACAAATTTAATCTGGTTTGCTCGTTTAGATACTCCTTCAAATTCATATACGGTTCTTGATGTGAATTCTTCTCCACCACCATTAACGTTATCATCTAAAAGGAATTTAATAAGCCCGTTATCTGCGGGTTCTAAAGTTATACTAATCACTTTTTAATATTTTATTTAGTTCTACTAGCAAGTAGATTTTTAGCTTCTTTTCTTAAAGACTTAGCTTTCTTTTTATCTTCTCTATAAGTCTCTTTATCTTTGATTGTAGTTAAGGCCCAAGCCTCTTCTAACATTTCAATTTCTTTTTTATTAAAACCTCTTTGTTCCCAATCTATTTTTAAACCATTTAAAATAACTTCTAACCTATCAGCATTTTCTTTTTCAATTCTTTCTGTTAGATTGCTGTGTATCTGTTTTCCAGTTTCTAAATTCTTAGCTCTAAAATTAGTTCTAGTTTCACCTAAAAACGGCAACTTACTTAGGTGTCTTAAAATACCTTGTTGCTTTAACATTGCACGTCTTTGTCTACGATTAGGAATTTGTTGTGTTGTTTGTTCCTCCATTGTTGTAATATTTAATGATGAATGATTCTATTTGTTCTTTTAATTGTTCTCTCATATTATCTATCTGGCTCTCTACCAGCTCAGAAATTTGAGCATTTAATTCTTTTTTAGTAATATCCATCTGGTCTTTTAATAAATCATAAACCTGTTTAGATGGAATATTAACACTAACTGGCATATTCGCTTTGTTTTTAGCACTCATTTTTCTGAGCATTTCCAACATTACATTTAATACCTCTTCACTTTCTTCAGCTTCTCCCCTTCTTGGTCTTGGCCTAGGTCTAGGCCTTGCTGGACTAGCATTTTCTATTTCTTCTACTTTATTTTCATCATTTTCAGAAACCACAAAATTTATACCACCAAAGTCTTTGGCAATAGTATTAGCTTGTTGTTCGTTTGCTGCGGGTAAAAGAAGTTCGTTGATTAAGTCTCTATTGCATCTAGTTCCATCTGTAAACTCTAACCATTTAGAATCGTTTTGGTCCAGAGATACTTCTACTATTTGTCCAATTCTTTCTGTTTTTGTCCAAACATAGAATTGTTTTTTATTAGATTTATTCGTACTCATTTGTTTTGATTTTTTACTAAACAGATTTTTCGCTACCAGAAGAATCTGCTCTACTAACATTATACTCATGTTCTACAAATTGTTTAAGAAATTCATGAGATTCAGTCGGTCCCATAATAGCATCAGACTTTGTGAATCTTCTATACCAATATTTTCCAAATTCAAGGTTACCCTTTTCTTTAAGGTGTTCTTTTAGTTGTTCTACGTCAGGTAGCATTAGTTTGTTAAATCCCATTTTTATTAATTTATTGTTTTTACTCTTTCTGTAAACGATGGTGGGAAGAATCCCTGTTTATTTATCAGACTTCTAAAACACGCATCTAGAATGTAAGTGACAGCCCAATCATCTTCAGATCTGACTGATCGACCGACACCTTGTAAAATACTAATTCCAGTTTTCCAATCATACCACTCATTTGATGTCTGCATTTTTGCTTTAATCAAAGGATTACCCAAATGTGGATAAGGCACTTTAAAGAAAATTTGAAATCTACTAATATCGTCTTTTAAATCTAAACCCTCTAATAAAGATGGCCCCATTAAAACTGCATCGTCTTTCTTTTTAAATAACTCTAACATATTACCTTTTTCTTTGGAACCCTCATAGTCCATCAATCTAAAAGTATGTTTAGAATTCTTTTTTATATAATTCATAAACTCATATGAGCCGCAATGAATAATACCACGTTGACCTTTATGTTTATCAACTATTTGGTCTAATATTTTAATTACTTTAGGCAAACTTGCCTCTCTTTCTCTAAAAGAAAGTTTATGTCTATTTACAAAAACAACAGGAGATTTATCATAATTAAAACTATTTTCTAATCTAATAAATTTGGCATTAGTTATACCCATAATTCTTGCAAATGCCCTAGGGTCACCAATAGTCGCACTCATAAATACTTTAAAGTCAGCTTTGTCTTGTAAATATTTTTTAATCATAGAGCTTTCTTCAACACACATGAATTTACTTTCAGTTTCTCCTTGATCGAGGACCATTTTATCAATACCAACTTCTTGAATCAATCTTAAATAATCTTCTACCTTACAGTGTATATCTTTTAATCTATCAAAATTACCAAATGCAGTTTGCCAATCTTTTGGTACACCAATACCGCCATATCTTTGTTTAGTTACTTTATTGGCAACCTTTCTAACTTTTCCAAAACCATGTAAGATTCTTTCAAATTCTGTCATAGCTTCAAAAACCTCTGTTTTATTACCTGTCATCATTTGATTAACAAGCGATTGTATTTTATTTTTAGTATAAGATGCTTGTTGAAAACCTTGTTTGTTAGCAAATCTATTTAAAGTCATCATCCTGTCAACCAAGTTAATGTCTATTCTAGGGCTAAAATGACTTTGTACAATATCGTCTATTCTATGTGCTTCATCAAAAAATACAAAATTTCTTTGTTCGAATGGCACAGTTCTCTCTTCTTGTGTCATTTTAGCTTCAACATAATTTCTTTGAATCAACCAAAAAGAATAGTTCAAAAGTGAAATAGGCTGTTCAATTGCTCTTTTTCTATTTTGAAGATATTCACAAGAGCTCCAACACGAAAGCTTTTCAGCTTGTTCATAACCCATGCCTTTAAGTTTACAATCACCTAAAGAAAATGGCAAACCATTAACAGTACATTCATAATTATCGACGCCTTTAATAGACGGCCATCTCAAGCCATATTTATAGAAATCAGTTTCGTATTGGTCCTGGAGACTCAGGTCGCTTGTTACCATGTAACCCTTATTACCTAACTCTTTTAAAACATGAGCAGACCACATCGCTATTAAAGACTTACCAGCACCTGTTGGTGCATCGACAACGATTGTTGATGTTGGGTCCTCTAAATAGGTTTTACAAATAGTCTCTACTACGTCTCTTTGATTTTTTCTAAATTTAAAGCCTTTACCAAAAGTATTTTCTTTTAATGCTTTATCAATAATATCGCTTACTCTGCGTTCCAACATATAACTTCTTTTACTTCGATCCCTGCCTCTTCTAAAATATCAATTCCACTAGTGTCTCGATAACTTTCTGAGTAAAAAACCTTTTTAATACCTGATTGAATAATTAATTTTGCACAGTCAAAACAAGGGGACATTGTAATATACATGTCTGCACCTTCTGAGCTTAGCGTAGATTTACTGACCTTTGCAAGAGCGTTAGACTCTGCATGTAAAACTTCTCTTTTAGTCACTTCTTTAGAACAACAAGAGTCTTCGCAATCATAACCCTTTTCTTCTAATACTTTTTTGTGATTTTTATTCTCTATTTCTCTGGTTTGTACCTCTTCACATTCGTTATTAAACCCATGTGGAGTACCGTTATATCCAGTTGATATGACTTGATTATCTTTAACGATAATACAACCAACTCGCTTTCTTTTAGCATAAGAAAGCTTGGCTATTTGATAAGCCATTTGCATATAAATTATATCAACTGGTATTCTAGGCATAAAAAAGAGTCTATGTTACTGTTATTATACATAGACTCTTTAAAAAGTTTATTAAAATGTGTGCCTGTTTATGACCAACCCTCTCCGAATTGAAGGCAGTCTGCGAACTGTTCTACTGTTTCGATTTCTTGGGTTTGTTCTACATAAGAACCATCTTCAGCTTCTGCCCATACGTTTTTACCGTTCCAAAAGAATGTAAACGCCGCATCATGACCGAATGGATTTTCCATTTCTGCAGTTTCAACTGAGATTTCACCGCCATTACCATCAACGTTTTTAAATCCTAAAGCTTCTAGTTCTTTAGCTGCTCTTCTTGAATTAAATCTTTCGTTAACAAACTGTTCAAATAATCTTACGTGTTTCATAGCTATTACATGTATAATTGTTTATCGAAGATTAATTCTCCAATAACTTCATAGTGTTCGTCATTAAGAACATCTAATTCTTCATCGGTTAATTCTCTACCTCTATGGTCTTCCGCGTAAGAGATAAATGCATCTGAAAAATCAGGATAATCACGTGTATCAATATCCTCAATTTCGATCGAGTCGTAATCTACTTTGATAGTTTTACCTTTGACTTTAATCTTTAGATTGCTTTCGTTAAGAAACTGTTCAAATAATTGTAAGTGTTTCATAGTTAGTTTTTGATTTTATAGATTAGTATATGTCAAGACTTTCATCATCTTCTAGAAGACTAGCCAATTTTACAACATCTTTGGCTCTACATAATGTAGCAGAATATCTATAGTCATCGTCATGCCATCCCAATAACATACCCTTCCACTTATATATCGAAACGTCGGCATCACCATGTGGGTCTTCATCACCAAAACCGCCTAGTGAAAAAGATTTAACCAATCTACCTTTTTCCTCTACTGTTTCAGGGAAGTATTCACCTAACCAAACTAGATCGTCTAGATATGACACACCGAATGCGTCTAACACTGGCTCCCATTTAGAGTCTGCTTCATCACCACCTAGGCCGTCGTCTCCACTATCTGATAAAGGCGTAAAATCACTAACCTTATATTTTTTAGCTTTATTTTTATTAGGTTTGCTCCACTGGCCTCCGTAAATTGACCATCCCCCTTTTCCATCTTCATAACTATTTAATATCGTGGAGCTTTTCTCCCTATCTAATGGAAAACCATGCTCCTTTTGATGAGTTTCTTCTGCTTTCTTCACGTTTTCTTTATCCCATATATTAATAGACGTATATCCTGGAAATGAACCGACTTTGATTCTAAGTAAATAGCCATTGAAATCATGGTCTAATACTGTTAATCCCTTAGACGGATTGAAGTTAAGTTTTCCGGATTTCTTCATTTGGTCATAAGCTTTTTCAACTCCGATACCTGTATCGAGAAGTTCTTCAAACCCGTCTATTATTGGGCCTTTCCAGCCCTCGTTTAATTTCTGTGAACCGATAAATGATTCAAATGTTGGCACGTATTTCATAGTTAGTTTTTGATTTTATTTACAAATTCTTCAAATAATTTAACGTGTTTCATATTTGTTTTTGTAATTTTAGATTCGTTAAAACGACCTCCGTCCCAGTCCCATTTCCTGCCTTTACCGTCTGCACCGTTACCTAAGTAACCATACATGCCTTTTGTAAAGCCGTCAAAGAAGATAGCTGCTCCATCGCTCATAATGTCATCAGAACAATATTCTCTAGCTTCATCTTCGTCGTATGCCTCTACATAAGCACTGCCTTCTTCAAACGAAAATAAGATTCCTTTTTTAAATTCTAGTTTATCTCCATGGAACCATGCGTCATCTTCTAAATCTTCCTTTGGTTCATCGAACATGTCGAAATCTGGAAACTCTGAAATACCATAAGCTAAAGCTTCTTTTTCTGTTTTAAAGAAATTACACTGAGTGTAATCAGCTGCTTTTTCTACTACGTAAAATATTTTTGCCATTTTAATTGTTTTTTATTTTAATTGTTTTATTATTAAGCGTAATCAAATGTTTTATTTAGAGTTCCACGCCTCTTTCATTTCATCTATTTTAGTAGAATATGCTTCTTTCATTTCGTTTAACATTGCTTCGTACATTTCTAGAGTCAAATCTTCATCCTTAGATTCGCTATATCCTTCTTCCATTGCGTTAGCAGCTAAAGTAGCAACTAATGCAGCGTTTTCTTTCATATAACCTTCTAAAGTATGATCGGGATAATCATCAGCGTCATATTCAATAGCTTCTTTGCAAGCCATTTCATATGCCTTAGTTAAACCTTCAGAACAAGAACCCTCAGATACTTCCTCTTCTTTTTCGTAACCTTCAGCAGTTTCTTCAACTTCTTCTTCGTTACCTTCAGCAGTTTCTTCAACTTCTTCTTCGTTACCTTCTTCGCTAACAAATTCCTCAGCATTTTCTTTGTCTTCTTTATCGACGTTTTTTACTGGGTGCTTTTCACCATCTACTTCAAATTCTTCCTCTCCATCTGCGATAGCTTTTGCTCTTGCAGCGCCGAATGCATTACCTTCAGTAGCGTTGTCATATTGCTTTAAATTAGCAGAATATTCTTCGAATGATAATATTGTTTTTGCCATAATTCTTAATTTTATTTTTAATATTATATTATATATCTATCTTTTTAACTGCTAAATACAAATAGTAAATAAGCATGTGGTAAATAACCAGGAGGAGGGAATGAGACCGCGTTACCATATTTAATATAAAGCTGTCTTACATCTATATCGATTGTAGCATCTGAACCAAAGCTACCAAATAATGATGGCTCCCATTGTCCATCAGAATCCTCGTCACTTAAGTTTTCTAAACCAGTAACATATCTTAAGTTACCTGAATCTTGTCTATATGGATGAACTTGATAGTCTTTACTAACTGGGTCCCATGCCATTACCATAATACCGATAGGTGGTATTGTTTCATTTGTAAACCCAACATTAACACTATACACCGCAGTTTCAGTACTTACAGATACACTATTTACAGTGGCACCCGCAGTTTCATAGTTTCCATTTTCAGAAACAAATACGTTGTCATTTGTGTTATTAACCAAGTGATTAGAACTATCATATTCTAATCTTAAAAGATATTGTGTAGTAGAAGAACCTCCAACTGCACTAGTTCCAGATGTTCCTGAAGAACCGTCATCTCCTTTTGTACCATCAGTTCCTGAAGAACCATTAATACCTGAAGAACCATTCGTTCCATCAGTTCCTGAAGAACCCGTTAAACCAGAAGTTGCACTTGTACCACTAGAACCGTCTGTACCACTTGAACCATTTGTTCCATCAGTACCGCTAGTCCCATCGTTTGAAACTCCACTAGTACCACTTGAACCATTTGTTCCATCAGTACCTGAAGTTCCATCAATACCTTCACCATCAGTTCCTGAAGAACCATCAGTTCCAGAAGAACCATCAGTTCCTGAAGTTCCAGGATTTCCTTGTCCACCTTGTTGGCCATCAGTTCCACTAGTTCCGTTTAAACCAGAAGTTCCATCAGTACCTGAAGTTCCAGGATTTCCTTGTCCACCGTTTATTCCACTTGTACCACTGGTTCCAGCTATACCTGAAGTTCCATCAGTTCCACTAGTTCCTGAAGTTCCATCATTTGAAACCCCTGAAGTTCCACTAGTTCCGCTTGAACCACCAGTTCCACTAGTTCCTGAAGTTCCATCGTCACCATCTGCTCCACTAGTACCATTATTACCATCTTGACCAGAAGTTCCATCAGTACCAGAAGTTCCATCTTCACCTTCGTTACCATCTTGACCAGAAGTTCCATCTGCTCCACTAGTTCCACTCGAACCTGTTAATCCACTAGTTCCACTCGAACCATCCGTACCGCTTACTCCACTAGTTCCGCTTACTCCACTAGTTCCATCAGTGCCAGAAGTTCCAGCTCCACCGTCTGCTCCACTAGTTCCATCAGTACCAGAAGTTCCACTGCTTCCGTTTTCACCTGAAGAACCGCTTGAACCACTTGAACCATTTGAACCCGAAGAACCCGAAGAACCATCTGTTCCACTCGAACCTGTTTCACCAGTATCACCTTTAGCTCCATTAGTTCCATTATCTCCTTGAATACCTGGTACACCCGTTAAATTAATAGTCCAATCTGTCGATTCTGAATCCGATGTACTTTGATAAACATTGTTAAAGTACATTATACCAGTTTCTTTATCATATGATGTTACTTGAGCAATATCAAAACTATTTGGCCTTGGAACCATAGATACTATAATGTATTCTCCACCTTGATATGATAAACCAGTATCTACTGTTACTCCCCCTAAAGTTTGATTACTAGGATTTCTGTCATCACCAAGAGAGTGTGGACCGTCAAATCCAGTTGCATATTTTACATCTTCACCTTTAGCTCCATCTGTTCCGTGAGTACCATCTGCACCCGCTATGCTAACCTCTACCCAAACACTATTTGGGTCACTAGGTATACTATATGTTAATGCATTTACAGTTACAGCCGGAGTAAAAGGGTCTCCTGCTGTAGAATTTACCGTTTCGTCTGGTTTTATTCTTATTGCTCTTTCATATTGTGGAAGGTCTTTAAAATGACTAGCATCTAATGAACCGCCATTATCATAATAACCTACTGGAATTAAAGTATAAAATTTACCGTCTTCTAAAACCTTAACTAACATACCGATAGACCTTCTACCTGTAGTAATTCCATCATCAAATGCACCTGATTCGCTAAAACCATCGTATTCTCCACTTGAGGCATAAATTGGAATTGCATTTCTATCTGCAATGGTTTCTACTTGATGAAAACCACCGGCTAATAAAGTAGAGTGTGCTATCGCTTCAAATGGATTAGCTCTAGTAATTTGATTAGGAATTTGATATCCACCTACTAGTGGTTGTTGCTTATTTGACATCTTTTATGTTTTATTTTTAAAATTCAAATGGAGGTGTTGCACCATATTCTATGTTAGCACCATACCAAGTACCATTGTTTTCCCAATAATACCAGCCATATTTTTTATCTACTACTAATTCAAAAGAACCTTTGGGTGTTTTGACCATTTGTTTCTTTCCTCTAGCAATATATTTTAATACAGGAACTCCATCGTCCCATGTTTTTTTAGTCGATCTAGCTTCAATAGATGTGCCATCTCCGTGTGCTATGTAATATTCAGCATCTTGAATATCCTTAGATAATATTTCAGTGGCAGATTCAGAAATCATTTCAGATTCTAAAACCATTTTTTGAAGAACACTATACATCTTTTCTTTAGTTTTTAAATCTGTAGATTGTAAATTCTTTTTATATCTACCATACATAAACTTTTCCCAATCCTTTTCAGTCATTCCGCCTGTTGAAAATTGAACGTAATCTACTAAATCATAAACTCTTTTATCAGAAGCTGCTATAATTCTTTTAAACTCAGCCTCTTCTTTTTCCCATTTGTTCGTAAGCGTATTATCTTCGTTTAATGATTCATCAATTGCTTTTGGATATTTAGTTTTCTTTGCTAGTTGTAAAAGTTTTTGGATATCTGATGATTTATTTCTATTGAACTTATCAGCATTCTTTTTATCTTTGAAGATTGCAGATACTTTTTTACCATTATCATCAATCATAATGATTATACCTTTTTTACCAAAGTGTCTTTCATCAGATACAGATATTCCTTCGTTTACTGATTCTTCTAACCCGTCCTTATTTACTAATGTTAATTTCATAGAGTCATGTAAACCTGTTTTTCTTTTACCAGCTTTACCTTTAATAACTCTTACATAAGCATCAGATTTTCCAACCTTTCCATCTACTCTTAGGTAGACATCGCCATATTGTGTTTTAACATAATCACCTGACATAATTTGACCTCCTTTAGCTTCAGTAACTACTGATTCTTCTAAATATAAATTTACATATCTGCTACCTTTTTCCGAGTAAACCGAAGTAATTTTAAAGTCACCTTTAATTTTATTACCAGTATCTTCTTTATAGTATTTAGCATAATAAGCTTTAAAGAATAAGTTTGGTTCTAGTTCTCCAAAGAAGTGTGACATTTTACCTACATAAAATTGAGCTTTAGGATATACTTTTAAAACATCTTTTTCTGTTTCAGCATCTAAAACTGCTTTATCAAATTCTTTTACAAATTTAGCTTCATTAACTTTTTTTGTTTCGTAAACTTCTATTGCATCTTCCATATCTTGTAAGTCCATACCATGATCGTCTGCATGTTTAACTGCATAGTCAACTAGGTCACTATATCCAAGACCGTCTCTTGCAGCATCCCATTCTTTTCTAGCCTTTTTATCAGCAGAATTGTAAAAATAATCATCTAGGAATGTTACTAAAACGTCTTCGTCTTTTGTGTTTAAGTATGAATCAATTTTCATTAACTCTCTATTTTCGTTAGTAACTACTGATTCTGCAAATGCTTCAATATCCCATTGAATTCTTTGCATTACATCTTCGCCTCTAAATTGTTTTTTAGCCCAATCAAGTAAACCGGGTTCGTGTTTGGCATTTTGTGCCATATCGAATGCATTCTTCCAACCATCATTTGATGCAACATCTTCTAGCCATTTTGCATACTTTTTTTGATTCCATCTTACTTTTGGTGCTCTTTTAGTATGTGGACCATCTCCTAACGAAGACGTAGCAGCGGCATAAGAACCGGGAAGAAATACCCCTAAATCTTTACCGTCTCCATACTTAATCTCTTTTCTAAACCTTCTTAATGAATATTCACCTCCTTCGATTTGTTTTCTTCTTGTAACCTCACCTTGTCTTTTACCGAGCTCGATCTTCATCTCTTCGGCTTTTTTAGAATCAGTTTCAAAATGTAGTGCTTTAGTTAAGTCTGCGATACCGCCGAACTTATCTTCATTAACTGCTAATTCTTCAACGGCCTTTTCTTTACCTTCAGCAAGTACTGGTTTTTCTGTTTTTTTGACAAAACTATTAAATGATTGGAAATATTTCATATCTTTGGTTTAATTTCTTTGTATATATATCGTTATGCTTTTTTAAGATTTTTATCATGGCCACCATCTCTAACTTCTTTAGCTACATCTGAGTCAGCATCTCCCCATGTTCCGGCTCCTTTTGTTAAAAAGGCATTAACTCGTGCATATCCCCATTGTTGCTCAGTTGCACCGGGCCTATGACCAGTTCTCCATGCTGCCATGCCCCTTCTCATAACAATTCTAATTAAACCAATTGGCACTCCAGTTTCTTCACTTTTTGTTTTAAGTGCCTTTTCTATTTTCTCGTCATCTATTGGACCTCTATCACCTTTAGCTTTCTCTTCAGTGATTAAAGATTCCTTTAAAGCTTTTTTAATTTCTTTCTGAAACGGAACATATAAATGAGAACCATACTCATCTCTAATTACTTTTGCAACTGCTTCAGCAAAATCTCTATAATGCATAGAATCATCAATAGAAATAATTGCAGAGTTAATAGCCGAAGCTAAACTATCTACATCATTAGATTCTTGTACAATATAGTTATAGTCTTTTAAGATTGGAATAATAGCTTTAGCTACAGCTTCTCTCATTTCTTCTCTCATTTTAGGGCTAGTCGAAGCGCCAAAACCAGCTGGAATCATTTTACTTAATACGTTCTGTAACATAATCTTAACTTTCTCATTAAGTCTTGCTTCATTCATGGTATCGTTGTAAAGGTCTTTTACCCATTTTTCAGAATCTGAAGTCTTTTTAATTTTAGCTCCGTATTCTTTGAAGAATTTCTTAACAAATTCATCTTCGTCTTTAACTTCATCCATTAAGATATGAATATCACTCATTACACCCTCGATAACTTGAGTAAAAGATTCTGATAATACTTCCTCTTGAGCATATTTGTTATACTCTTTTGACCACTTTTTCCACTGACCTTTCTTTGCATATTCTGCGAAGATTTCTTCTAAATGCCCATAATAAGGAGACATGTTTTTTGGACCTATTAGTTTTTCCACTACTTGATCGGCTAGCCATCTTCCTGCTTTTGAATTTAAGTAATATAATGCAGCTTGGTCTGTGAAGTCATAGTTTGTTCCTAAGACAGAAAAACCATCTAAATATAATTCATTAACTTCATCTAATCCGAATTGATTTAATAAAGTACCGTAGAAACCATAAGATTCATTAACATCTTCTATTCCATATTGTAACTTTGCTCCAAATCTAAATTGACCTTTTCTCAGCATTCTATTTTCATTAGCTAATGATTCGTCTTTTTTATCACCATAAAGCTCGTGATAATTTTTAACATGTTTAGAAGTTTTTACTTCACCCTTTTTTCTAGCTTCTTTATCACCTGGCATTTCTTTGTAAGCCTTTGGATTGTCATCATCCATGTCAGCTTGTTTTTTCATCTTTTCCTTTTTCTTCTCCTCATCTTTGTCACTTAAACCTCTCATATATGGATCTGGCCCAGGCTTTTCTTCACCTTCAAATATACTATCTAATAATTTAGCATACATGTGTTGAACTAAACTCTCGTCAATTCCAGCAAGTCTTTTTAATTCTTTTTCCGAAAAACCCTGTTTTGCAGCCTCTTTTTCAACCCATTTTTTATCTTTAGGTATTAATTGAGAATAATATGCATCAAACTTTCCATTTGCTATTAAATCTAAAAACTCTATAAAGGTAGTTCCTTGAGAAACTTTAACTTTACCGTATTTGTGGTCTTTTGCTTTTGAAGCCCACTTGTCTTGATAGCCTTGTGTTTGTGAATTTTTATATGCTTCAAATGTTTGAATATGTTTTGACTCTTTCATGTTGTCTAGTTCTTTTGATTTTTTCATAGCCCAATCTACCCCTTCAGTTCCACCCCAAATCAACCAAGAAACATATCCTTTATCTTTCCACGGGGTCTCTTTATATTCTGTAGCTATTGTTGAATTTTTTCTATGTCTATTAAATGAGGCCATTCGTTTAATTGTATCAGCAGATATATTTTCACCTTTTGCTAATTGATGTGCTCTTGCCCAACCAACCGCTGTGCCAGCATCAACCTCTTCTCTGCCATACTTTTCTTTCCAATCAATAGCCATTTGTGCATTCTTCTTTGCAGCAGCTGGATAATCGTTATATGAATCTTCTTCGTTTAATACAGACTCTGGTAGAGGTATTGAATCTTCATATCTTAGTTTTCTATATAGTTGATTAGATAGAATATAGTTATCAGCGAAATCTTCTAATTCTTTTTCACTACCAAACCTATGACCACCTACATCAATATCATGTCCTTTATAGTAAAGATTGTAATTAGCTCCTCTTGAATCCTCTTTAGTTTTAAGAAATACTATCTCATCGTTGCCAATATATTTCTTAGGCATCTTACCCTCTTTAATAATATAACTTCCCATTGATTTTAAATAATTTTGATATGATTCGTCTTGTTTCATTAGTGTTTCTATTTCACCATCCATTTTTTTAATGGCCTTTTGGTCTTTATCTTGAATTTTTTTAATCACTCGTGCGATTTTGCTATCTGCAGCCCTAATAATAGCATTGTTAGCTTCCATTCTAGCTTCTAATTTCATTTTATCTACATACTTTTGTAAGACTTCACTTTCTTGTGCCATAGAATCCATCGCACTTACTAAGGCTTCTTCGGTATCTTCTAAAGTTTTAATTCTTAATTCATGTGGAGAATCTTGACCTCTTGGTGTAGATTTAGAAGTTTTATATTCGTCATTTTTAGCTTTTAATTCTGCCTCAAACTCCTCTATTGGGTCACCTTCTATTTTCAGATTTCCCATTTCAATTCTAGTTTTAACTAATTCGTTTTTTAGTTTTCTAGCCTTTCTTTTTAAACCTGGATTTTTAAATATACCAGATAACCAACCAAATAAACCTTCTTCTAAAGAAAGCTCATCAGCATATGCATCTAATTGTTCGTTTTTTGGCATTGCCTTTTTCTTTTTCTTAGCATTTTGCAACTTAGTATTTAAGGCAATTTGTTGTTTTTGAATAGACACCTTTTGTGTGTCTATTTCAGTTTGATTAATTTTATTCTTTAATAAAAGTGTAGTTAATTTGTCTTCTGGATTTTTATCTTTATCCGCAGATAATTTAGACACCTCGTCTTTAATATCACGGGCCTTATCGATCAAGCCCTTTTGTTTTTTAGACAAACTTTTGATTTGGTCTTTAGGGGACTTTTTCTTTGATTTCTTCTCAGAAATAAACTCGCTATATGTTTTACTTAGTTTCATTAAATAAATTATTATTGAGCATAACGAACCATGCTATCTTTATATTTATTATATTTATTTTTGACAAAGTCAAAGCTCTTGTAAAAGGACTTAAGTCTATTAACAGAAGTTGCTCCAAAATCTTTAGATGGAGTTAATCTAATATCTTTTCCAGCCACATCAGCATAATCACAAACTCTTTGCATTACCTTACTTCCAGCACCTTCACCTCTAGCATTTTTATCTACAACTATTTTATCTAGTTGCAACCATTCTCCATGGTCATATAATTCCAATGTGACACCAAACTCTGTTCTAATTTGGTTTTCAAAATCAGAAAGATATTTTTCGTTTAATGTTTTAATATACTTCATAATTAAAATGATTGGAATCCGCCTATTTCTTTAGCTCTTTTTCTCCATAAGTTTAGAACAGCTTCTCTTTCTTTATCGTCTATTTCTCCAGAACTCTGCTTAACATCTAGATACCTATTGATTGAATCACTAAAAGATTCCTTTCTTTTCTTGGCCTCAAACCTTAATCCCTGTAAATTTGCATCAACTTCTTTTGGTAACATTAAATACTGTGACTTTGGTAAAAATCCAGATTTAATAAGTAATCTTAAATGCGAATCATCTTGATCGGGTTTACCAGCTCTGTAATTACCAATATCTTTGCCGCCTTGTGTAAGATGTTCTATTTCATGTCGCATAACATCTGCTAAGTTAAAATAAATAGTTGACCAATATTCTGGCAACCAATCAGGATTTACAGCAAAATCAATATTAATATGTGGTGTTTGCCAATCCCCATCTTTATCTTCGTCGTCAGAATCTGCACCGGTAGAATTTAGTATACTAAATCCTTTTATTTTTTTAGTAATATGTAAATTAGCGAATAAATCAAATTCTAAACGAATTTTATCATTTTCAATAGAATCAGAATATGATATTTCTTTTGAACCTTTGGCATGATTTACCCAGTGTTTAAAAACATCTTTCACTAATTTAGAGGCCAAGGCATCATACTTAGCCCTACCCTCGTTAATAAATTGTTCAAATAATTTAACATGCTCCATAACATATATATCAAAAAAAGAGGGGACCAATTTGGTCCCCTCTCGTAATTACTCCGTGTCTTTACGCCTAAATAAAAACTTAACTATTTACGGAGCCTTCACCGCTCAGCGGTTGATTAGGTTCATCTTGTATGAAAAGCGTCTCTAAAGTTGCTAAATAACCATCATAGTCAGAAATAGTTTTCACTAATTTATCAATTTCTTCCATAATCTGTGGATGTTCACCAATTCCAGTTGCATTTTCCATGTAAACTTCTAATGTTGCTAATGCTTCTAGCTTTTTAGCTTTATACATTGTACGTAAGGCATTTACTTTTAAGCTCATAATTTTAATTATTGTTATTAATTCTAAGTTGGTCTAAAATAGACTGTAATCCCCCAAATATAATAGCTGGAATTGCAAAAAACCAAAATTTATCCTTGGTGATATGTGTTATTGCTGCAACCCAAAAGATAATGGATTGAAGCGCAAGTTGATTACGGCCCGCAAGCGACATAAGATTCGCTACTGTTTGTTTTAATTTTTTAAACATATGTAAGATTTTAAAGTTATACTAGAGAAACGGTATTTTGTTTCACATATTTTTGAAGAGCTAATTCTTTAGCTTTAGCTTCTAGTTCTATATCAAGGGACATGCCATATGTTTC
>Ga0181379_1000560_pt1 | contig 18173 bp, 15 predicted proteins | sample 2SPOviralmetaG_FD_130115 | JGI IMG/M metagenome (GOLD analysis project Ga0181379, IMG submission 130115) | Marine viral communities from the oligotrophic San Pedro Time Series (SPOT) site, San Pedro Channel, CA, USA - 2 SPOT_SRF_2009-07-10 | ecosystem: Environmental > Aquatic > Marine > Strait... | reverse complement strand
GGGCAGAACGACCCATTGGATGTCTTCTTTCGGGTGGGTTGGACAGTTCTTTAATAGCTAGCATATTATGCAAACAACTAGGCCCGCAAAATGTACGTACCTACTCAATTGGAATGAATGGATCACAGGATCTCAAACATGCCAAAATTGTAGCCGAATATCTAGGTACTAAACACACCGAAGTTATATTTACTCCTCAAGAAGGTATTCAAGCTATTCCAGAAGTCATTAAAGATCTAGAATCATATGACATTACAACTATCAGAGCAAGTGTAGGAATGTGGCTATTATGTAAATATATCAAAGAAAATACAAATGATATCGTTTTATACTCAGGGGAGGGTGCCGACGAATTATTCTGCGGATACTTGTATTTTCATTACGCTCCTTTAGCAGATCTAGCGGCCCAAGAAAGTGAAAGACTTATTAAAAATCTACATTTATACGATGTTCTTAGAGCAGACAGGTGTGTTTCTTCCCATGGACTAGAACTACGAGTACCTTTCCTCGATAAAAATATGGTCAATATTTCCCTCGGTTTACCCGCCGAATACATACAACCAAAAAATGGAATAGAAAAACATATTCTAAGGTCTTCATTTGCATCTGATTACTTACCAGAACAAGTATTATGGAGACGAAAAGACGGATTGTCCGATGGCGTATCCGGAAATACTGGAAAACGCTGGTACGAACAAATACAAGATTTTGTTGATATGAAAATAACTGATCGACAATTTGAAAATTATAATTCTAGTTTCCCTAGCAAAGAAGCTTATTACTACAAAACAATATTCGACGAAATATTCCCAAATTATCAACCAAAAATCGATTATTGGCTCCCTAAGTGGGTACAGCACAATGGGGATCCCTCGGGAAGAAATCTAAAAGTATTCTCGGATAACGAAGTCTAATTTTATATGATTTCATATAAAATAGAATCAAATTAATTCAACGTAATAAGTATTATTACCCATAGATGATACCTTCATTTGTGATTCGTTTTGATCACCTTGTTCTTCATCATCCTGTTGTTGATCACCCTGTTGATCACCCTCTTTTTGATCACCCTGTTGATCACCCCCTTCTGAAACCTGACCATTCACCTTTGTACTTAATGATGAACTATTTTCAGCAGTAACTCCACTAACATTGTCACCTTGCCATCCCCCCCTATTGACTGAAATTTTGTTCCAATTATTATAATTATCCCTATCCATATTCTTAAATGGTTCTAAATTCATAGCATCTAGACCTTTCATACTTTCATTCAATTGTTTATCAAAATCATCACCCAAACCAGGAAGTTCAAATTTATCTCCAAATTTATTATCAAAATAAGTATTAAAACTTTGTAAACTTTTAACCGGTTGTTCTCCCTCTGTTAATTTTTCACCTGCGGCATGTCTTTTTTGTTGTTCTTTCTCTAAATCTTCTCGTTCTATTTCTTTTCTACATAATCGCAAAAGTAGGTCCCTATTCTGACGTCTACGAACTTCTCTAGACGCCTTGTCGTTAACTTGATTGATTTTATTAAACATATCTGACTGTTGGTTATTAGGTTTAATTGATGTGAGAGCTGACTTCTTACCTGGAAATTCAGTCATAGGAGTAGGAGTAGAAATAACACTAGACATATCATAATCTTCACTATTAATCCTATTTTTTGCTAAAAACGACTTATATCCTGCCGAGACCTGTTCTATTGGTGGAAACTGACCACCTAATCCTTCTAAACTAGCTAACGTATTTAGTCCATTCCAAATAAGAACACCTCCCATGAATAGAGATGGTACATCTTTCATAGGATTTTCCAATAATTTTTCCGTAGAGTTTTTAATTTCTTCGTAGATCTTATTCCTTTCATTCCTTTCATACATTTCATCAGTTTGCCGTTTTTTAGAAGGATTAGGTAATTCACTTTTATCAAAATCATCAAAATCATCCATAGGTTCAGAAGCAGAAGATGACTGATTATCACCCATAGGTGACTGATCATCATCTATAGGGGTTAAAGGTGACTGATCATCATCCCTATCCCTTTTCATTTTACTATATTTTGGAAAACTAGACCAACTGGTACTAACCCCTTTTTCGTCTAACATTTTTATCATATGTTGAGCTGATGGATATTGGAAATATCCAAGTTCTAACTTAGATAATGTTTTTTGAACAACACTTGTAGAAGTCTTAGGCTTATTTTGTTCTAAACTAAACAAATAACTATTGGATGTTGGAGATCCAATATAATAAAATGCAACAATCAACTCCATTAATACCTTAAAAGCTGGGAGAGATTGTGTAGTAGTAATACTATCGAAATTATTAGTGGTATGTGTAGTAGGAATTTGTTTTAAGGTGACATTAGGATCCTCACACACGTTAACAGGAGCTGCTCCAGAACTTTTGGGTGGTGGGGGACAATGTTCTGAATATTCGGTAGTAAAATCCCTTTCATCACAACAGTTAGGATCGTACGTATCTCCAATATATGGTATTTCTGTGTATTGTCCTGATGGATATACTTCTCCTAACAGATTTGGTAAACCATCAGGGGTATTTAGAATAGATTCATATATTTTATTATAAGCTTGTTTAAAGTTTCCCAATACGGGTGGTGGCGTTATCAGGGCAAAGTTTGTCCCCAAATTAAACATCTCATTACGGTTTTCTGCATTTTTCTGGAATTCTAAAAAATTACAATACGATTCTAAGAGTAAACTATTAACCTCATCTTGACTTTCTAACATAGATTGTTGCTTTTTACCCTGACGATCAGAGTATTTACTCCCAAGTACTTTCTGATCCATAGACAATAATTTTTCTACATCACTTCTGGAGGTGGAGGATATTAGTGGGTCGGCTGTTTTTGTTTCACTTATTTTACTGTCCCATATTAATTTTTGTACTACTTTGATATTTTCGGAGACATCATTCTCCTTTGGATCGAATTTGTTATTTATCTTTGTCCTCGCAACCTGCATCTTGTTCTTGTCGCCCTTTGCAGTCGGTAGACTCATTGATAAAATATAATTAATTAATTTTATATTAGATAATACATCCAGACACAAAACTTTATTAATATTGTCTTGGGTATAAAAACCTTTCTTTGACGCTTTTATTACTAATTTTCCAGGTGTAAGATTGATGTTTTTAGCCCTAGCTACAAGTGAAAATGGTGGAGGATCGTTCCAATAACATTGTAGTAAATTTTTGACAACATTATCAGAGTCAATACACGGTTCTTGACCATCCTCATTGCCACTGTTCTCCTCGCCACTGTCTTCGTCCATGGTGTCACCACTGTCCTCTTCGCCAATGTCTTCGTCCATGGTGTCACCACTGTCCTCGTCCATGGTCTCGTTACCGTTACCCTCGGCTTTCGGTATAGTTTCTAACAAACTATATAATGTGGTGGGGGGGTTGCGCTTCTGTAAAATTTCATCTAATTGGTATCCAAAAGCATAGTATCCACAATTGCCATCTCCAGGTACATCTTTAAGCTCAAATTTATTAAACGCTTTTTGTCGTGCTGTGGTCGCGTCCGACGAGTATTCAGTGGGTCCAAAAGTACTTGCTTCTAAAGCATAATTAAAAGCTCCCGCTTCTTTTGGTATCAAAATTTGGAAATGAGTGTTAGTTCCATGTATGAAAATGACATTTGATGGATTATTACTACAGTTTCCTGTTTGGTACCAGAACGGTGGCGATGTCATTATTTGCCCTTGAACCTGACTTGCTTGTGTAACATTAGCACTATATCTTTCTTGGTAAACTAGAACACACATACCAAAAAAATTCGCAAGAATTTCTAAAGTTTTGTCGGTTGCCCATGCATTGTTTTTATTTTGCTTTTTCGCATCCTGTTGTGCGCTGGGGTCTTCGGTTTTGTCTTTCCCTGTGTTATAAACAATATTGCGCAATCTTCGTATTATCTCTTGTCGCTGTTGGATCAAATCTTGATCCAACATTTGTGGACCACCTGATACCTTAGTGAGTTCATTGATAGGGATGGGATACTTTACATCGTTTAATGTCACTACTACAGTATCTCCCTCTTGGTTAATTTCTTCGACAATGACCTCCTTATTCGCGAACTCACCGGCATTGCTACCTAATCTCACTGTGTCGCCAACAGATAGATTAGATAGCGATACCGGTAATTCTCCAATGTTCATTCTTGATGTTTTTGAAATACCTGGAAATTTAGAATATTTTGAAATTAACTTCTGTATGTATTGTATTTGCACATTTACCAAATTTACTTCTGGATTATTGATGATCTCATTATAAATTTTATTAGTTATATCTTCTATTTTTGAGTCTGGAGTAGTTTGATCAACATTTTTACCAACATTCGTTCTAATTCGTCTACGAAGATTCTTTTTCAATGCTTCGTCATTACTAGAAGGGGCAGGAGCAGGGGCAGGAGCAGGAGCAGGAGCAGGAGCAGGAGCAGGAGCAGGAGGAATTGTAAAGGTCGCAGGGGTTGCTGTTGTTTGCGCAGGCGCAGGAGTAGGGGCATCCTCGTCCTCGTCCTTATCCTCGTCCATATCTGTTATAGCAGTACTTCCAGTAGCGTGCCCCTGGATTTCTTGCATAGTTTTCCAATCAAAGTAAGGATAAAATTGGTTGTCTTCATCTACATACTTTACTTTATAAAGAATATTAGTTTTACCCTCTTCATTAGGGGGTTGATAATATAGTATAGGACCATCAACTATATCTTCTATTACCCATTTAATTTGATTGTTTTTTGCTTTTTTAGCATCCTCATCTGATACTTTAACTAATTTTTCTTGTACATCATATTTGGTATTTCCAATTTGAACACACACAACTTTTGAATTTTCATTTGGAGAGTTATCAGTAGTATATAATTGAACACCGCTTTTACTTAAAATAGGACTAATAAACTCGTCCCATATAGTTGATAGTTTAGATGTTAATTTTTTCGATTTAACATTACCCCATGACTTCCAAGTAAAGGGAAAAGTCCTTCTTCTATATAAACACGCAATAAATTTTGCTAATTGTTCTGGATTAATTATAGTACCATTAATAATATTACTGTTAGCCATACTTTGTAAAGAACTTGGTATACTTATTCCTGCTGAAATATTGTCAGGGTTTGCCTGACATGTTGAAAACATATTTTCCAAACATCTAGAAAGATAATTTCTAAGCTCCATACTGTTTTGATTCTTTTCGTACTCAAAATTACCAAAAGTGGGGTTTCCTTCTGTGAGTTTTCTTATTAACTCTTTACTAATAATAGGATAATTTTTTCTTTTTGTATCCTTTGGAACTACTGGAAATGTATCTAGAAAGTTAGCTATCATATCTCCAACTGTTGTAACCCCCTCATCGTTTTCTCCTGTAGTTTTCCCTCGTTGTTCTTCTTCAATTTTTTCAGATACATTGCAGTTAGGAATTGGTGGTGTCTTATGTATATATTCAAAAATTGGAATCATATCATTAATATAACTTGAGGGTAAAATCTCTTCTTGTTTCACAATATTAACCTCGGGAACGTTCGCTACGATGCTGCTGACGTCGTTAGAAATATCATAAACATATGGTGGTCCTTCTGTTAGACTTCTGTGAATCGTCCCAAAAGTTGCAGTGAGGGGATTAGGTGGACTATTCTGCACATCGTATAAAACTTTATCTCCTTGTGAAAATTTTGGCTTATTACTACTATTAGTAATTTCCAATGGGAATATATCTCTCAAGTTAAAATTAATTGTCTGTACAAAGAATAATTTATAGAAAAAATCAGCCATTATTTTTTGAAAGTCATTTATAAGATTGTTGGTAGCGGCAGCGGCAGCGGCAGTTTCAATTTTATTAATCGTAGGTTTCAGATGACAGTTTTTTAATTGTTTTTTTGCCTCTATGAGGGGCAGTCCCTGGGATTTTAATTGGTCTATCAAAGTACTTAACTCTTTTTTTGCATTATTAACATTAGAACTGGGTGTCTTTATGGATTCCAAATTATTTTTGTATTGGTTTAATATTGTTAAGCGGTCTTTTTGTGTTTTATTAGCACTGTCATACAACTCATCAATTTGAGATTCTGCGATATTATATTTTAATTTGAACCCTTTGTTACTAGTAAACTGAGGAGTTACCATATATCCCTCTGATTTCTGACCATTACAATACCTGTGAGAATACATATATTCATATTTTTTATCATTACAATTACTATCTGAACTTGTTAAAGCTAAGTTAAATAAACATCCACTTACATAAGGCCAAGTATGTTCACATTCTGGATAGAAAGATTCTACAATAGTACTTAGCGCTTTTTTAATTGTATCGTCTTCAGTGGCTTTCTGTTTACTTGTAGGGGTGCCATTACCGAGAGTTTTTAACTCGTTAGAACTCAAATTATCAACTGCTTTTTTAACATTATTGATCGTATCTGGCTGGATCAATGGCAATCCACATAATAGACAGTATTTATTTGTATTTGGTTCAGTAGGTGTAGAATCATCAGAACAGCTAGGATCGTCTTGACCCTGACCTAACATTGTATTATCACCAATACACTCCTTACATTGCTTAGGATCTGCTAAAACGGTGAATTGTTGTAAAGTATTTTTTAATTCGTTTTTATCATATAATTTTAATAATGCATTTCCAATAGTTGGCTTTAAAAAATTTTTAAATTCTCCAAGACCCCAGAAGCCTGCTAAAGTATCTATTTGGTTATTCAATAATTGGTTGTTATTATTGGGAACAGGATAAAGATGTTTGGTAAATAATAAGTTACCTACTACTAATTCTTGTGCGCTTGGATTTTCAGTATCTAATTTAATATAATATGTTTTATTTGCATTTGCGGAGGAGCTTCCAGGCATTGTAATATTAGTTTGATTTGGTTGTCTTATAGGAGAAATACCACCAAGTTGTGTTGTAGAAACAATATAGGAATAAGGAATACTGATAGACATTGGGGGAGAGCGAGGAGGAGAGAGACTGTTATTTTTATTAACAGCTATGTCATATATTTTTTTAAGATACTTATTTTGTGGGTTTTCCATTTTAATATTACTCCATGGTAGTGATGATGGTTGAGTACCAGTTTCTGAGGATGATAATGGAAGGGGAGGAGACCAAAATTGATCACCAAAAAATTTGTAGTAAAAAAGGTTTCTTGTTTTAGCGTTTTTAAGTAAAGATCTGAACCCTTGAATTTGAAAACCAGGATAAGGATCTCGATCATAATTTTTACTAGGCATGTATATTTTTATTGAAGATATTATAATTTTTTAAGAAGGAAATTATAATTACATAACTAGTAATACGGCAGCTACAATGGCTAGGGCGAATCCTATCCATTGAGTACGAGATAATTTATCACCAAAGAACATTACACCAATGACGGCGACTAAAACAAGGTTAGAGATCTGCCACAATGTGTTTGCAGCTGTTAGAGTTTTATCCCGTTTGAATAAGCCAATTAAGAATACGGGTATGATCGCGTATAGTATCATACTGATAATAATGAATAGTTTTTTGGGTTCTAGGGTGTATTTTTTAACGAAGAATTCTGCTCCTATTTCTAGGAATATGACAACTAATAGTAGTATCCAGAAGATGGTTCCCTTATTAGTTTTTTTCATGGTTGTTTGGTTCTTGCTTTATAGAAAGCAACAATTTTTCTATTAATTTCAGGATTTATTTTGTTGTCAACGGCATGTTGGGCGAAAGGTGCTATCCATTTCAGGGCTGGTATACTAACTTGTGCAATTTCGTGTACTTTTTTGGGATATGTGCATACATCATAAAGAATTTTATAATCCCTGATAGTTCCTATATTTTCAATTTGTGCTGGTTTATCAGGTCTGGGGACAGGTTTAAAAGTTGGTCTGACACTGGGAGCTGGTGCTTTTGGACGAGATTGTTGTTGTGCTTTCGGACGAGGTTTGTCTGAGCTTTCGGCTACGCCTATTCCCTTAACTTCTGTGGGATCTAGCTCTGGGTTCATCATTAGATCGCTAGCAATCCAGTCCCAATTTTCGTCAGCCATTTGTACAGCCCAGTTAAAGCTATTGAGGAGGATTGGTGTATATATACTGGCTAATATCTGTTGCCATCTTTCTTTGTCACTTTCTGTGTCAGATTCTGGTTGATTTTTTGCCCAAGCAATGATGATTCTGGGATCGATGTAGTTTTTGAGTGATGTTTGGATGGATACTTCGGCTACGTTTTCTTGGGCGGTAATGCCGTCTTGAAGTTTCCTAATTTTTTCTGTTGTTCTATCAATGGCTTTTTGGTTCCGTGGTTTTTCAGCGCGTAGTTTTTTGAGTTCTTTTTGTTGTTCAACTAGGGAATCCCTAAATTTAGTGAGTGTTTTTGAAATTGTGCCAGTTAATTTTTTATGGTTAAGTATTTTAGCAATATCTGCGTTGGCTTCGCTGAATAGGGCTTTAATACGTTTTGAGTCGGCATCTGGGTCTATTACTAAATTTGCTAGGGCGTTGTACATTATTTCTGATGCTAGACGTGTGCGGAAAACTTTAGAACTGAAATCCTTATCGTCTTCTTTTAGATATGCGTTGATGCTTTGGGCGGTTATTCTATCAAATAATTGGCTGTCGGGCGATTTATTTCTAACCAAATCTTGCATGTTTTTGAAAATATATTCTGGTACTTGCATTTCTTTTTCATATGGTATACTGTCCTTACCGAGGAAACTAAGTTTAATTACATTTTCTGCAGGGAAAGACACTGTATCTACTGTAAGGGTACTTGCACCGAGGGTATCAGCTTCGTCTTCGTCACGTTCGCCTCCAGGTCTTATTCCCTCGTTGTCGATTAGCCATAGAACAGTACCAAGTTGTTTTTTGATGGGGTTGCTGGAGATGGCATCAACCCTATATCTATCTCTGACCTTTTCTATATATTGTTCTAATTTCCTAGCTTTTTCGTATTTGAACAAGTCTGATTTGCCTTTGAATTGACCAGAATCATCGAAGTATATATTTTTAGTGCCTCCGGTGATGGTATCTTTGTAACTAGCAACCCATTGTACGTCGGGGTTACTAACTACTTGTTTCCAGTTATGACCAATGGGTGGTTGTGGTGGTTTAGTGCCGGGTCCACCATAATTAACGATTACATCTTCCGGTTGTATGTTTTTCTTAATACGACCCCTGAGTGGGTGGTTTCCCCTACCCATAAAAATGGATGCTGGTTCCGTGGCGAAACCTCTGAGGGCTTCTTTCGAGCCGTTGATGTATGCATAGCCGTAATCTGTTTTCTTTTGTTCATTGAGTTGTTTTTTAGCATTTTTTTCTTTTTGTGTTAAGTTGCCTGCGCTGGTTGCCTCGACTAGGGCTATTAAGTCGTCCCATTCTATTTTATTGAAGTCTTTGAATATGGCTCTGTGTTTGGGGGTTAAATATGTTTTAAAGTCTGTGAAAAAGTTGTTGTTAAAAACGGGGTCTTTTGTATGAGCTTCGAATTTTTTACCTTCTTGTTCCCTGGTTATATCGCTAAGCAGTTTTCTAGCGTAGAACATGGCGACTTGTTCTTCTTGGGCGCAATCTAGGGGGTATTCTTTTCCTTCATATGTAATAATTCCGCCTAAGCATTCATAAGGTTCCATAATGTGTGTAAAATAAGGACCATTGTGTTGTAGGGTGTTCCATTTTGACCCCTTCTTTTTTCCGACGACTATTTCTTGGCCTTCCCACCAGGGTACTTGTTCGACTAGGGCGGTTCGTAAATATGGTTTTCCAAATGACATATTGTATTTTTTGAATATTAGATCCCTAGGTGAAAAAGAATCGTGTATATCATTCATGCGTTCTAATAGGGCTTTGCCGCGTCTTAACATGCGTATACATACGATATTTTCGTCTGTTATGATGGAAACAACGAAGGGTAATTCGTCTATGTTGTTGAATTTTGGTTCTCTTCCAATATATAATTTTTGGAAAAAATTTGTTAATTCTTTTTTATCAAATGTTATATTTTTGGGGTTGTTAATTTCGAAACAATACTGTATAACGTTACTCATTCTTTATTACTTATAGTAATAAAGAATTTATAAATAATTTTATAGCTTATTTACAATACGTCGGTGAATTATCCATGCAATCTCTAGTTCCCGAGGCGCAAGTTCTTTTAACACCACCTGGGCATGTAATTATTTTTGGTCTACCCATCATACCACTCGGGGATGAACGTGGAGGAGAAGCGGCTGGGGTTCTTCTTCCGCCTGGGGAAGAAGGAGTGGGACGACGACCAGGACCCGCCATGGGACCAGGACGAGGCATGGGACCAGAACGGGGGCGGGGCATTGGACCAGGGCGGGGCATGGGGCCAGGGCGGGGCATGGGGCCAGGGCGAACCATGGGGCTAGGGCGGGGCATGGGGCGAGGCGAGGGGTTAGGCATGGGGCCAGGGCGGGGCATGGGGCGAGGCGAGGGGTTAGGCATGGGGCCAGGGCGGGTTCCTGGGAAAAAGTTAGGGTCTGGACCAATTATATCTTGCATTCGTTTTTGAGGGGCTGTTGGAGCTATAGTTCCGGGTAAATAATCAGGCTCGCCACAGGGATTATATTTTGCATTAAGTTCTAAATCGTGTTTAGTTCTGAAACCGGACCACGGGGATGCATGGTATTCCGGAAATGCAGACCCTGTTTGAATTTCTGTCTCATATCCATATTGCATTTTATTGTAGTAAAATATTTTATTTATTTTAATTTAATAGTATTCTAAATAAGTTTATTTAATAATACTAATATCTTCTGTAAGCCATTCCGTTACCATTAATAGAGATAGATCCTGGCGTAGGTCTTGGCGTAGGTCTTGGCGTGGGTATTGGGGTAGGTCTTGGTGTGGATCTTGATACGGGTCTTGGTGGGGGTGTTGTTGATGCGGGGGATGGCCAGAAATTTGCTTGGGGTCCTTGTATATTATACATGGGAGCCCAGGGTGCTGTTGGTGATAAAGATCCGGGTAAATAATCTCCCTCGTTGAAAAGACCGAATCTTTTGTTAAGTTCAATGTCCCATTCTGATCTAAATCCATTGACGGGAAGTGATTGGTATTCTGGATTTGGTAAGTTTGGGTAGTAGTTATATTGATATTGTTCCATTTATATAAAGAAAATAAGATAATTATTTATAATAAAATGAAAAGATACAATAGAACATCTGAAAGTTTGATGTTGTTGATATCATATTTGTCGTTGATAGGTATATGGTTTGCAATTCCTAGTATTACATTGTTTATTAATAGAGATGATAGATGGCCCAAGGCTGTAATATTATTATTACTGATAACTTTGATGTTATTAATTGCATATTTAGTACAGTGGCCGATTCTTTTTCCTCGTGCAGCTGTAGAACATAATAGGGATAAGTATAATTGTATATGAATATAATTTAAAAGAATTCTTGATAATAAGGAAATGCCGAATGAGAACTTGCGTTTAAAATTGAAGGCAACAATAGAAGCTAAGCAAATTGCCCGTATGGACCAGGATAAAGCACATGAAAAGTTGAAAGATCTTAAAAAACAGTTGAAGACCATGAAGGAGGGAGTATTAAAGGAGAAAACGGAGATTTTGGTTAGTGTACTGCATGCTGAATTGGAGAAGAATGATGAGGTTTATGCTAATGCAGAATATGGTGGATCTATAGAGGGGGGATGTGGATTTGGGTCTAGTGGTGGAAGTGGTACGGATGCAGGGTAATCTGATCTAAAGTAGTAGTAATGAAATTATTAAATGCATACCTCTATTCCGGTAGTATATCCTCATCGAGTTTCTTTTTTTCAAGATGAGGGTTGTGATGTTTGTGGTGATAGTTATAATACATATTTTATTGAGGTTAACAAGTATATAGGATTTAGGTGTTGTAAAAATGATATATGTCATGATGTGGTAAAGGAATGGTTGAAAGTTACAACCAAAGGTAAAGAAGAATTAGAGAATAAATATGGTACAGATCTTAAAATACAGCGTAGCAATGATAATATTGAAAATATGTGGTATATTGCAAGTGATGCTTTCCAAGAACATAAGGATGGTGAATTTTGGGTTGAAGTTACTAATTCAAACAATGAGAGTAAGCTTGTGAGGTTGTCAGAACTTGATCTATTGAATATAAGTTGATTTTAAAACTTAAGTTTTAAAATTAGATACCACAACATTTTTTGTATTTTTTACCTGAATTACAACTACAGGGGGCGTTACGATTTATTCTAGATGATTTTTTTTGTTCTTTTGGGCCATTTAGATCTATACCCAATGATTTCATAATATCGTTTGATGTTTCTGGGGTAATAGTGGATGGGTCCTTAATTTTTTGGGCTAATTCCATTAGTTTTCCCATTCTCTGGGGACCAAGTTGTTCTGGGGAAATACCAAAATCTTGTAGAAGGGGTAGGATTGTTTTAATATCTATATCTTCCATTTTATTAGAAGAATTTAATATCTTTAAAATTAATAAATGATAAAAAACAAATCATGGTTGAAACTTATGTTTAAAATATTTTTGGTTGTAATTATTGTGGCTATAATAAGTTTAATATGTACAACTTGTATAGATAAATATACAATTAAATCCAATTATATAGGTCCAAACAGAGAAAAAGTAGATTCAAAAATGAGGGCAATTGCAAAGGAAATAAAAGGTAATAATAGAACTCCCATATACATACTAGATAATTTTTTATCGGCTAAAGAATGCGATACTATAATAGCAAGCGTCGTAGATGGTTTAGAGCCGTCCACGTTAACTCGTCCGGATAAGAGTGATCCATATTTTAGAACTAGTAAGACTGGACATTTTGATGGGAGCGGAATCCAAGATAAGGTTGAAACTAAGATAGCTAGGATGTTGGATTTGCCACGAAGCACTTCAGAAACTTGTCAAGTTCAGCATTACGAAGTGGGTGATGAATTTAAAGCTCATTGGGACTACTTTCACGAGGGGGTAGATGATGATTTCCTGAAGGATGGTCAAAGAACTTGGACTTTTATGGTGTATTTGAATAATGTGAAAAAGGGGGGGTCAACTGAATTTGTTAATTTGGGGCAAAAGATTTATCCGAAAAAGGGTACTGCAGTTGTCTGGTGTAGTTTAGATAAGGATGCCAAACCTGACGAAGACACCTTACACAGGGGTAGTCCTGTTGAGGATGGACATAAATTTATTATAACAAAATGGTTTTTAGATAAGAAGTAAATTAAAACGCCATACCTTATGGTATGGCCTTTATAGGAATGTTCCAGGTGGGTTTCGAACCCACGACCTTGGGCTCATAAGACCCACGCTCTAACCACTGAGCTACAGGAACAGTTGTTATTATTAATATAATAATAACAAATTTTTAAATTGGAATTAATCTACAATGACAGGTTTTTCGGTTTCTGGAAGTAGTCCCTCCTTTCTCATACTTCTAATCAATCGGGTAACACCAATACCACCCCCCGAGCGTGGAAAGAAGTTGAAATTGAAATACTCGTGTAATTCTGAGTCTGTGCGTTCCTTGCCGTACAAATCATACAAACGTTTACGGTATTCTCCGTCTGAAATACTCTTGAAACGTTGTTTCATGATGTATGTGTTGGTTTCACGCTCTGCAGAACCAATTGTTTCTTGACCGCTTAGTATAACGTCTACTTTGTTGGCTAGGGTAGTCTTAGTGTCACGTTTCATGTTCCAAAATGGACTGGTTGATTCAGGAAAATTACATAAGAAATATGTGGGACTGTTCTCTTCATACAGTAATTGTTCATGTTCATGTTCCAATTCATCAACTTCATATTTTTCGGCGACGTCTAGGTAATTACCACTGATAAATTGTTTTTTATCATAGCCCAAACTTTCTAGCAATTCTTTCTCAAGTTTAATTAGGTCTTCCATTCCCCCGTGCATTTCGAATTCGAATAGTGGAAAAATTAGGTCGTGACGTCCAGAAACAGGTTCTGGTTCCTCCCTATAACTTGTAGAAATGCAATAAAAACCTGGAGTTTCTGGACGATTAAGCAACTCATATTCTAACCACATTTGTCCCGTTTGGGGCATTGGCCATTCTTGTCCATCGTACTTAAAGCTTGTAACTGTCCAGGGATCTTCACATGCAGCCATAATACTCAATCTGTTTTGAGTATGTGCCTCTAGGAAACCCTTAGAACGAAAAAATTCACGTAATTTTTGTACAACAAAATCATATTCGGTACTGTCTATAATTAAGTTACTATCATATATCTTTTCTATTTCTGATTCTGATTGCGTAATCATATTATTAACTCTACCAAGATCAATATTAAGATAATAGAATATTGTGGAAATAATTTGCCCCATTTTTATAATATAAAGATATCTTATTAAATTAATATTTAATAAGATAAATGGTATTTTGTAGCCCGTCTTTTTGGATTATGCTCCCAATCACTCCATTTATGTTTTGTTGTCAAGGAGAGCAATGTAGAAAAATGCAGGGTAGACCAGGTCCAGAGAGACCGCCACCGCCACCGCCACCTCCCAGAGTTAAATCATAACAATCTTATTGTCTTCTACATAGTAGAGATAATAGAATTGTTAGACCAATAATAATTGGCATGGGAATATTTACAAGACCAAATATAGCGGCTAAATTAACGGTAACAATAACTACAAAACATGTGTAATCCATGCTATTTTTGTAAAAGATTAATAAACCCAAGGCTAAAAGATAAACAGCAACATTAATAATTAGGGAGGTGTTGGTTGTAGTAGAAGTACTACCGTTGTAACACTCTTTCGTTTTTTTCTTTTGTGTACGAGGTGGCATATTTTGTTATAAGTAATTATTTTATTAGTTTAATAATAAATGAGCGAGATATCATGTAGTAATAATAGGTTAAGTTTAAGCAAGAAAGGCACTAGACATGCTTGTTTTAGAAAAGGTATTGGAGTTGGTATAAATCAACCTATTGAGTCATCATATAGAGACAAGTATGAACCATTAGATAAACGTAAAATATATTGTGGGAAAAGTGCTAAATTACCTTCAGGTTATAGTATAATGGGAAATTTACCAATGTGTTTACAAAAGGGAGTTGGAGTGGGTAAAACAATAAAAGCTAAACGTTTAGAATCACGTTCCCGGGCCCGAAAGCGAATGAAAAGCCGTGTTAGAAAATCCGTTAGGAAGACCCGTCGTAGAGTAAAAACACCGTCCCGACGTAGGGTTGTGAGGAAGACTCGTCGTAGAATAAAGAGTCCATCCCGGAGTAAAACTTATAGTAAGCAATCGAGAATGGATCAATATTTAACTAGTTCTGGCCGAGGGCTAAATCCTAATGCTGCGGAGTTTAATCCGGACGGTGGTGTTGAATTATCGAGCATTAGTGATAAAAGAATATATAATATTACTGTTAGGGATTTGGCTGGTAGAATAATAGCTAGGAATAGTTATCCTTCAAGTATGAGTATTAATGAATTACGGGAAAATATAGTTGATAATAATAGTTCTAATATTTCTGATTATGTTGTTAGGAATGGTGTTTTAATCTACGACGGTAGAGAAATTTCAAATCCTCAACGTACATTGAGTAACTGGGCAAATAGATATGGATTCGGAACAGAACTTGAATTTGTATTGTCACCCTCTAGATGGGAAATTGCAACACAATTGATAAATAACTTTATTCAAGAAAATCTCGGACAATTCAGAACGAATGCGATGAATGAATTTAGAATTAATAGAACAGTTAGAGTCATGCCTAGATGGCAAGCATTTTGTAATTACATGTTTTTCCTAGTTACCACACAAGATGGAGGAATTGTGGCACAATGGAATTTTCCGGGGGATCATGATGATTTACCATTATTTGCAGATAGTATCGCGAATTTTTTGGGGACTTCTTTAGAAGAATTACGAGGGGAGGGGGGATTGTCGGAAGATGCCCTTTATCACACCAGAAGGATGTATCAGAAATTTGTCCAAAGACTATGTAAACATTCTAGATATAGAAATATGATTGCTAGTAATTTAACAACAAATATGAGATACATTGTTCCCGAACATATGGTAGAAGGAATGCCAGAAGGAGCGCTACAAATGGTTATGTGGTGGAATCGTGGGTTGGGGCAAGGATATTGGCCATAATTAATCTCTATCCATATAATAAATGATAGAAAGTGAAGAAGAGTGTTCCATATGTTTTATTCCATTATATGATCATAAAACAATAACAATGGAATGTGGACATAGATATCATAAGAAATGTTTAACTAAATGGTTAGAAACTAAAAATGTTTGTCCATTGTGTAATGAACAGAGAAAGATGATACCCCAACCACCATCACCCAAGGGACAAGAGGGTGGAGCGGTGTGTCCGAGATGTATAATTTGTTAATTTGAACAAGGTTTTCTATTCTTGGAATAGAAAACACCCAATGTGGGGCTCGAACCCACGACCACCAGATTAAAAGTCTGGCGCTCTACCGACTGAGCTAACCGGGTACTCATATTAAAAGAGATACAACTTTAAACTGGTTTATCTGTCTAATGACCAGGTCCATAAAGATTATTACAATCCCAGCCTTGTTTTCGTGCACATCTTCTGTACCAAGCGGCCCTTTCACCCCCTGGCGCTGTGTATTCTGCAATAGTTACACCTTCTATACCTTCAAAAGTATTTGGGTCGTCACTTTTGGGTTCATATCCTACAGGACAGTGTCCAAGTTGTTCCAATGCCAATCCATACTCGTTGCGGCCTGCAGTTGGTAATCTTATTTCATTATTTGAATTAAGATTATCATTAACATCAAAAGGTATGTTACTAGAACATTTCAGACGTTCTCCTCTTGCATCAGAGTCTTCTCCACAGTAAATTATTTGGTCGTTACAATCATAATTATACTCTGTACGATTTATAAAATTATTTTCTACTGTTCTCATACCTTCTCCCTCATTCAAATGCGAACCATGATCGAATATATCACCTACATCAAAATCAATCTGGTTCTGACAGGTCTGGTATAATTGATTAAAACTACTTTGAGCTGCTGGAAGGAATGTTTTAGCATACTTTGGTTGGAAATTAGGATCTTCGAGAATACACTTTCTAAAGTACTCCATGTAAAGATTTTTACAACAACGAGAACTACAGTCGTCTGGATCAGCTGTCCTAGCAACCGTGCCATCATTTTTACAATTACCACCATTTTGGACATCAAAAGAACAACCTGGTACATTATTACAATCAGTAGGATTTAAATATCTTCCACAAATATTTGGTTCACATACAGTATTTACCAACTGTGCTAACAATTGAACATCACATTTAGAATTTTCATCATATAAAGGATAAATTTCTTCACAACTCTGAGACATTTTTAATTTAAATAAAGAAAAATAAACACCAAATTTAAAATATCATAATCTTAAAAGAAATGATTAGACGAGTGTTAGCTATTGATTATCTACTATTACAACTCCAACACGGAGACCATGCCAACTCAACATCCATCAGGACCACAAATATTATTACAATCCCATCCGGTTCTTCTGTTACATTTTCTTATCCATCCTGAGAAAGGGAAAGTACCCGCAGTCATAAGACCATTTGGACTGCTAGTACCGGTTGCTGCTTCGTATCCAATAGGACATTCTTCCATCTGCGAGACGTCGGTATCCCTAGAGTAGTCTGAGATCGTATTCTTACTAATTTCATCTATGTCTGTAGAACATAACTTATCACTCCCCCATTGTATGTATTCTGCCTTCTCACCACAATAAATTACGTCATTACTACAATCATAATTGTAATCATCAGCGGGGAAACCGTTTGTATTGTAGAAAACACTTCTGATTTGTGATGGGTGAGGTGAGCGGCGGCACTGGCAACCTGAGCAGTCGCACCCATGTACCGATTCGAGTTCTGGGCAAGTATAAGGGTCTTGATCAGAAAATATAGCTGGTGTAGAGGGATTCGTCTCAACCCAATAATCGCAGGTCTGTCCTAAACAAGTAGGCGCGCAAACGGAAGCACCCTGTGAAGGTTGTGAAGCCCCCTGTGAAGGTGGTGGTGGTGGGGGTGGGGGTGGTGGTGGTGGTGGTGGTGGTGGTGAAGGTGGTATCTTGGTGGTGAAGGTGGTATTGGCACCTTTGCTTGCGCCAAAAGCCAATGGGCTCGGCGTACGGCAGCGGTGT
>Ga0181379_1000556_pt1 | contig 18274 bp, 17 predicted proteins | sample 2SPOviralmetaG_FD_130115 | JGI IMG/M metagenome (GOLD analysis project Ga0181379, IMG submission 130115) | Marine viral communities from the oligotrophic San Pedro Time Series (SPOT) site, San Pedro Channel, CA, USA - 2 SPOT_SRF_2009-07-10 | ecosystem: Environmental > Aquatic > Marine > Strait... | reverse complement strand
GATTGTTTCATTACTGGCGACTTCTTCTGAGAAGTAGTCTTCGATAAGGGTTGTTTGAGCTTCAAAGTTTTCTCTTGTTTCAATAAACGTTTCGTCGATTTGGATTTCTGTTGGGATTTCCGTGAAGTTCTCTTGACTGTCATATGTTATCTCCATTTCTATTTCTGTATCAAATTGTTCTGTTGTTAGTGGTACATTAAAAACATCTATAACGCCTGTATTAATTTCTTCTACTGTTGCTAATGGTTCAATATATATTTCTTCAATAGCTGTTAAAATTATTTCAGGAGTTTCATATAGTTCAAAGCTGTATTCATCTGGCTCAAATTCTATTAACTCTATATCAGTAGCTTCTTCTACAAACTCTACTGCCGTAGCTATATCTGTCTCTTGTGCTGTGCTTAAAAATATAGGATTAGGTTCATAGTCTATAACAAGGGTAGGGTTTTTTAAATCTACTGCTTGATGACTTAATGATTCTGAACTTTCTCTAAAGTCAAACTTGACGTTGATGTTATAATTTGTATTTACGTTCATACCCTCTATGTAGGTAGATGTATACGTTTGATAGGGCGTGATTTGGCTAAACGCTACTGTTCTTTTTTGTGTTGTAACTGTACCGTCACTAGCTGTAATGGTTTGAATCATGTCTGTTTCACTAGATAAGTTATTCCAATGCCAGATGTCTGCGCCTAGTGTAGATGACCAACCATATTGTATTTGATCTTCAGTTAAATACTCAGATAAACTTACATCTCTTTCAATACTGTCACCATGACGTGCTGCAACAATACTGTTTCCATGATTGTGAGATGGGTCATTACATGTCCACTCATTGTGGTTAGAGTTATTATTAAAAAACTGTTGTGGTAATAAATTATTTGTAGTTTCTGCATTAGCTAACGTGCTAACAATTAGCATTACTAAAAGAAAAATATTTAATCTATCTAAATCCATTACTCGTATACTGGTGTTGGTACGCTTTGTTCGTTACTACCATATATTTGTATAGGTCTTAACTCTATAGTTTTACTTGCACATGAAACAATAAAGCTAGTCATGATTATGATTGCTATGGTCTTCATTTAAACTCTCTTTATATTTTCTGTATTGTTCTACCTTGTCATTAGTTTCTTTGCTTGAACTTCCTTTGTGTGCATATTCTTTTGTTCTATGGAATCCACCTACTTCTTCCCAGCGTTTTTCTGCTTGTTCAGAAATAAGCCCGTCAATTGGGCAGACTGAACCAGCAGATTTCATAGCATTCCAGACGTTTTCATCTTGGCACATCAATGATATGGCAGCGACTTTCATTCCAAGTTTTGCTAGTACCGAAGTAGCTTTTCTACGTTCGCAATTTTTATCCACAATATATGAACCAGCTGTAGCCGAAATAGTCATCACACTTACACCCGCAGCAAGGGGTATAAGGCAACTATCCTGACCATAAGAACTCATCGACGGTGCCGATGACATCGCTACTGGATTGGGTTTTGCTTCATTACTTGTAGTAGAATTATTCGTTGTAGCATTCGTAGAACTACTACCAGATTGATAGGTGGTTGTAACATCTGAATTGTACCCTCCGGTAATTGCAGTTTGACTTCCAGAAGTCGAGGTCTGAGAATTAGTAGTAGCCCCAGAAGAAGTAACATCAGATATACCAGATTCTATACTCAATAATAAAATCAATAATGCTAGTATAATTAAAGCAGGTTTTATCTTTGATGTATCCATTGTTTCATTTTCTGGTTAACGCTCCTCCAAAATATAATCCGATAATTGAAAAAATTGTGTGTGATTGTAGGTTAGTTATATAAATCGTGTTGCCTTGTTCAAAGTATGATGTCTCATATACCTCACCAAATATCCACCAACCACTATCTGCTTCAGTTATTATCTGGTAAGCGACATTAACATCAGTAAAGATTGGTGCAACAATTGGCACTACAATAATACTGAATACGCACATAACAGCAATCCAACGACGCGTGTGTTTGGTGTGTGGGTCAGACACTTCTCTTGCTTTGTCTGTTTGTTGAGCTGCAAATTCTGCACGTTGCATTAACATCTTTTCTCGATCTGCTTGTGCTTGTCCTTTCTGAGCTACGATAGACATAACTCCTCCCAGCACAGTTGAAGCTAGCATAGAGAGTAGCTCCATGGGTATTCCCATCATACCTTATAAAAATAACTACCAATTACGGCAGCTATTCCTCCTAGCCATGCAATTACTGATACAGCACCTACTCCTTTGTTTACTCTTTCTTCTAGCTTAATGATTCTTTTATCCATCTGGTGTAACTGAGCCATTATTTGTGTGTTCGTAACTTGTTTCATTATTTTTTAGTTTTACATATAACAGGTAAACCTAGCATAGGTCTGCCATCAAATAAATTCCTGTCTGTATACTGTCCATTGGTTTTATTATAGTGTAAAAATACCTGTCCACACAAGTCTCCATCGAATGGCTCTCTCCAATGTTCTAAATCACAGCCTGAATAAACTAGCATATCTCCTATATTTAGGGCTACTTTGACACCATCCATGTATATATCCCATTGGTTTCCACCTAAATGTAGTGTTCCAGATATCTCACAGCTTGGTCTGTCCTTGTGTTTTTTTAATTCAGAACCTTTCTCATATACTCTTGTGTATGCGTAGGTTGGCAGTAAATCTAATTTAGTTTCTTGTTTAACTATTGGTAGAGTTTTCATGAGTAGTGTTTCCATAACACCGTTACCATACTCTGAGTATACATTAGGTACTTGTTTATCTGTCCATGTACCATAGTGTGTATTGTCATCTGCAATGTTATTGCTATACATATAATGAACACACTCTCTTCTCATTAACAGATAGTTAAAGATAAAATTTGCTAAGTCATAAGATATTGCGTTTCTTATTACTTGATATCTAAACATACATACCTTTTTGTAAGAAATTAAATGATATAGATATTCTTAGATCATCAGATTCATTAGCGTCTACACAATGTGTAACCCATGATGGAAACATAATTAATCTACCTGCTATAGGTTTATAGCTTGTTTCTCTATGCAGTCTATCAGGTGGTACTCCCTCTTTCATTCTAGGTCTGACCATGGCTGCGGATGTTCTTGGGTCATCTATTCTAAGGTTGCCACAGTCTTGTGATGTCTTAACATAATAAACTCCAGACCACAAAGAGTTAGGATGTATATGTCCTCTGTTCATACCGCCTTTAGGATTGACGTTAGCCCACATGCTACCTAAAAATGGTTCACTATCTAAATGTTCTTCTTGATAAATTATATGTTGTGCTTCATACAATCCATCTACTATTTTTTTATACTCAGGTCTTGTGTGCATATTTGTATGAGAGTGCCAGCCCTTAACATTTGTTCTGGTCAAACCTTTGTCTTGATTAACCCACTCTAAAATATTTCTTTCTAACTCTTGATTCAATGATGGGTCATTGTGGTCAAATGTATAAATAGGTGTAGGAAAATGTAAGTCTCTATTCATCTAAAAGGTGTACCTCCAAACCAAACGACTAAAGATTTCCTTACTCCTTTAGTTACAGGCGTTACTCTATGACTAAGAAAAGACGCAAAGAATATAGCTTGTCCTTGTTTAATAAATACTTTTTTATTTGGCTCAACCAATTCTAATTCACCACCCTCAAACTCGCTTTCATGGTTGAGCAATAAAGACATTGATATCTTTCTTACAGGTGGTTCTTTCTCACAGCTCACAGCAGAATCCATGTGCCAGTTATAATAACCACCATCAGAATACTCTGTATACTGTGCTTGTTCTGTTAGTTGCATACCATCAAAACCAAAATGATTAAGATTAGTTTTGTGCATGACAGTCTCTAGTTGTCTATACATTGGCTCTAACATACCAAATGGAATCCAAGATACATGGCTTAGTCTTGTTTTATCATCTGTTACATTATCAGTAATACTTACTTTGCCTTTTGTTTTTGGTTGAGAGCGACCTGTTTCTATTATCTTATTACATTGCTCTGGTGTAAACACAGGAGTTGTAGTCTCTACCACATAAGATTTCCAGCGTGGTTCAGTTATAGAGCGTGGTTGATCATAGAATCTAAACTTATCACTCATGTAATTTTTTTTGTTTATTATCTAATTCGCCTGATTTTTTTATTCTTTGTAATGATTTTAATTGACCTAGTACATTAAACTTATCTGCGTCTGATGAGTGTTCTGTTAAGTGTTGAGCTTTATCTGCATACTGTCTTCCATAAGATTCTAACTGATGTTCGTTAACATCTTGTGTATTAAATGTACCATCATCATATTCTGATTTTAATTTAGACCACATCTTTAACTCTCTTACTCTATGATATGCAGTCTTTTCCATAGACGCTTTTTGATATTTACATTCATCTAATTCAATTTCGAGAATAGCTAGTTCATGCTTGTTTGTTTCTGTTTGTAATTGGTCTTCTACTTTATTTATCTTTGCTTGATTTCTTCTGTAGTCAAAAGATAATGCCATAAGATTATCTAGGTAACTTGCTTGTTCTCTTACACATTGCCAATACTTAGAAGCATTTGTTGGACAGCGATTGTCTTGTAATACAGAAAACCTAGCTTCTGTTTCTGTACGAAACATTTGTTTTTTTATCCAAGTATCTTTTAACTCAGATGTCATAGACTGAAATGCTTTTAAATCTTCTGTATCTAAAAGACTGTTAAGACTTTCACTTTCTTTTTCTATAAGTTCTGTTAAGTTTTCTTTACTCATCTAAAGTTATATCTACTGGTCTAAATCCGATTCTTTGCTCTTTTTCTGATGAAGTTTCATCTGTTAAGTTGTCGTTATCCCATGCTGTTTTCCATGAGTTTACTTCTGTAGTTACTAATGCCTGTGCTTCTGAGTGTGTTTTTACAGTACCTAATACTTTATTAATCCATAGGTTTGCGTCTTTGTTATTGATAGGCACTCCCCATACATTTGCAGGATATCCATTAATAGCTATCTTCTGGGATTCTGAATGTTCGATAAAACCTTTACCCCAATTCTCTGCTACACAATATCTATAATTTGCCATGTTGTCCTCACTCTGTTGATATTTCTTCTACGCCCGGAGGCTTAGTCCATTCTTCTGTGTTGTTCATATTTGGAACACCCGGACCTGCTTGTCCACCTGCTAACAAACCAAGTGAACCTGTACCTGAGCCACCAAGAGTAAAGTATCTACCATTAGCAAGGTTTGCTACCTCTGACCAACTGCTACCATTCCATTCTTCTACATTAGCCCAAGCAGAGGGAGATGGATTATAACTTCCACATGCAACTGCTGATGGAGTAGAACCAAAACCACCACCATATATTTTCATTACATTCATGTCTGCTGTTTCTGTCCAAGAACTTCCATTCCATGTTTCGGTATTAGTAAAACCTGAATTAACATCAGGGAGAGTACCTCCACCAAAACATATTGCTTCTGAATTAGAAGTACCACCACCTGCTCCTTGTTCTCTCGCTGTATTCAAATCTCCAACCTCAGACCAAGATGTTCCATTCCAGCTTTCGGTAAAAGCTATTGTTGTATTACTCGGACCACCCTCACCACCAAATGCTAATGCTGATGATGATGTGCCACCATTCATGTGAGCATGTCTACCTGAATTTAAATTATTAACTTCAGTCCAAGATGAACCATTCCATGTTTGAGTATCAGGTGTTTCAGGCTCACCACCAAATGCAAGCCCTGCACTAGAAGTTCCTGCTCCTGCTACTTCAGTTTTTGCAGTAGGAATATCTGCAACCTCTGACCATGAGCTACCATTGTAGCTTTCAACATTGCTTGTTCTTCCTGAGCCGGGTGCATACGTACCACCTGCATACAAAGAACCTGATTGTGTTCCAAAAGACGCTCCTCTTGTTCTACCTGAGTTCATATTACCGCCTGTTGCCCACGAGCCTACCCCAAGTGGTGCTTTATATTTAAGTTTATTAGTAGTGGTGTTAAACCAAACTTGTCCTGTTATAGGGTCAGATGGGTCTGATGATACTATTGCTATATTTATGCCATGTTTATCTTTATAATTACTCATAATATTCTCTATTTAGTTTTTATTAACCAACCTTTAGTGTCATCTGTGAAAACCAAAGTATTCCCTGCACCTTTAACAGAAATAACTAAATCTTCTGCTACACCCTCAATCGGTTTACTGTTTCTTCCGATAGTCAAATTATATGTATGAAATGTACTAGCATAATCTTTAAACGAAACCTCATCACCAATAGATGGTGAACTAGGCAATGTTAATGTCCATGCACTAGCAGAAGTGTTTGCAAATACGCCCTCACCTGCTGAGGCTGTGTATGCACTTGTTTTAACTGCTTGCCAATCTGTACCTGCTGATATTGTTGCACTACCACCTAGAGAAACAGAACTGCCATTAAGTGTAATAGCTGAATTTGTTAATGAGCCATTAGCAATGTTTGAAAGCGTGTTACTAGAACCGCTGATAGTTTTGTTGGTCAATGTATCTGTAGAAGTTCTTGCAACTAAAGTATCTGAGCCAGATGGAATTGTAACTGTACCACCATTTGTAATTGAAGAAATAGTTGGGGTAGTTAAAGTTTTATTTGTTAGTGTGTCTGTAGATACAAGTGATACAAGAGTAGAGTTAGCCCCTGCTGGTAACAACATAGTATTTGTTACACCAGCACTATGAGGTTGTGCCTTTAGGGTTTGCCCATGACTGTTATCTTCACAATTAAATACGATTGTTCCAGAATTAGTATTACCTTTTACTACGACTGTACCAGTCCCGTTAGGTGCTAAGTCAATACTAGCGTTTGATGTAGTAACAATATCTTGCCCATTCATGTCAAGATCGCCACCTAATTGTGGTGTGCTATCAGCTGCTACACTTGTAATACCACCAGCAGTAATTGATTCCCAGCCAGAGCCATCATAGTATTTTAATACATTGTTTGTTGAGTTATAAAATAAATCGCCCTCATCTAATGAATCTGTTGGGTCTGATGAACCTGTACGATATTGACTTGCAAAAGAATTAACACTAGAAATATTTGTTGCTACAGTATTAACATTTGCTTTTATAGCTTCTAGTGCATTTAAGTCAGATACAAAATCTGATGTTGCAAGACTGTTTAAATCTGACACAAAATCAGATGTTGCTACCAAATTAAGGTCTGAAATAATATCAGATGTTGCTAATGTATTTAAGTCAGATACAAAGTCTGACGTAATTAATGAAGCTACTCCAGCCACACTTGTTACATTTGATGATATTCCTGCAACAGTATTTACATTTGATATAGCTCCAGCAACGGTATTTATGTTACTTGCGTTACTTACAACAGATGTAACATTGCTAGCAATACCAGATACAGTGGTGACATCGCTGGATATACCAGCAATTGTTGTTACATCTGTGGCAGCGATTGTTGTTTGAACATCGCCATCGCTATCAAATGTAAGCACTTTAGTTGCTCTGGTAGCTTTTGCCGGTAATGTTACTGTCGCTGCAATAGAATCTGTATCTAATAATTTAACTGATCTATTTGACTGTTGGTCAATATCAGCTAATTTTGCATATACTTTGTCTAAATCTGTGTTAAGTGAGGTTATGTCAAATGAGCCAGTTGTTGGAAAATCTGTAGAGCGTTCTATTGTAATATCTCTAATAATAGTAATAATGTCCCCAGCAGTAGTTCCACTACCACCCAAAGTAACAGTACCCCCAGCCCCAAACTCATAAGCACTATCGCTAGCACTAGCTGTTCCTGAAATGCTGTACTTGTTAGCAGCACTCGGAGTTGCTTCATAAGTAAGTAAAGTTGTTCCATTATATACCTTTATATCAAATGTACTAAAAAACTCAAAAGGAATAGTAAAGGCAGTCTGGCTACCAGAAGCTGTGTAGGTTACTCTAGGCGTATTTTTAGCCGTTAATATAGTCATAATTACCTCTTATCTTAATAGTCTGTAGACCAATTGTAAATGGATTTAAACTTATCATCCCACCAAAGCAAGTTTTGTGTAGGTAATAAGTCTCTTACAGCCTTTTTTGTGTCTCTTGGTCCCAATTCGTCAGATGTCATAGCGTCATATAAATCGTAAAATTTGCTACCAGCTGGTCCCATCAATACTCTATATTTGTCATGAGGTCTTGCTCTATTGTTGTCTGGGTCAAATGGGTCTGGCATTCCTAACATTGGTCTTAATCCATATTGATTATCTGTTGCATTTTCAATCATGCCCGGAACGTCACTAAATATTCCTAATACACCAGATCGCTCTACTCCAGATAAAAACTTTTCTTGATGTGATTTTCTAAACCACATCTCAGGAGCTTTTAGATAATCGCCATAAGCACCAAAAGCAATCATAGCCATTGCGCCTTGCATTAAATAAAAGTCTCTACCTGTTACTCCAGCCATTAATAATTTTCTATTAGAAGCTACCATCCAACTCATAAACTGAAATGGTAAAGACATAAAAGCATTTTGGAATTTAACCCCATAGGCATGTTCTTGAAATCCAAACTTTTGCAAAAGCTCATTACCAGCTACAATTTTTCTAAATGATTCTGACGGTATATCAACAACACCAAACATCATGTTTATTTTATCTGCAGGACTAGGCGTAATAATTGTCCTTTCTATATCCATCTGGACAGCTGCTCTAAATTTTTGTACTGCATGATTTCCGTATTTTTTACTGCCCCAATCTTTTGCATTTGCAAGTATTAACCCAGTTTTTTCTTTTTGCCAAGGCATTTTAGCTATTAATTTAGCGTCATCTACACTAATGTTATATGAATTTAATCTAAATATTTCGTCTTTAGTAGCAGTGCCATTTGATACTTTTACAATATCTTCTATAAATCTTTTTTGAGATATAATTCCAGTCCATCTCTTCATTAACAAAGTCCACGGCGTAAGACCGTTAGCCCAATACCAAGCACCTTGCGACCTTTGTAAAAGGTTAGACCCTACTGGTCCAATTCCTGTAGTGTGCCTTTCCATAGCACCCATATTATTTGCTAGCTCATGTGCATGATAAAGAAAATCATGGTCTTTTGCCATTTTAATATATGCTTGTTTGTTGTTTATCATTGTGCCAAAAAATTCTGGAAACGCTCTAGACATTCCATTAACCATAACTGGTCTTCCAGCGTCTGCGTATGCTGTATACAAAACTTTACCCATAGTATTAAACGATGTTAAATTACGAGCAAACTGTCCTAATACTTTGTCTATAGAAGTAATATCTTTATTGTTATATGTTCCATACATTTTTTCTTTAGCACCATTTATAGCACCCAAACCTTTGTTCATTGCTGTAATTTGTTTTTTAGTTTTTATATTACCTTTTGATAATATTTCTAATTCTGTCTTAATTAAAAAGTCATCCAAATGCCTATCTCCAAAACTTCTTTGCATTTCAATAGCCATGCCCATTCTATTTGCATACATTCTTGTTATTTGAGTTAAGTCAGTTTCTAAAAATTCTTCTATTTCTTTGCTTTCGATTCTTAATGATCTTTCCATCAATGGTCTTGCACCTGATTTAAAAGCACCACCTGTTCTTCCAAAAGCCATTAACCCATCAGCGTCATTTCTAGCTGATTGTTGTAATATATTTTCAGTAATATCATCTACTAATTCATCTACATTACCGTTTCTTTTTTGCAATCTACCAGCATATAAACCAGCATTATTTGTTATATGAGTTCTTATCTTTGTTTTAAAACCCTCTAAATTTTTATTAATTTTGTCAAAACTATAATACCTTGCATCATATGTTTGTTTAAATTCATCAGTTAATGGATTTATTAAACCATCGTCCATATCTTGTTTTTGTGACTTTGCTTTTCCTTTTTGTGCATTTGCTCTCTTTTTTAATTCTTCAAATCTTACTTTAGCTTCTGGTGTAAAATTTTTACTTTTAATATTTTTATCTAATTGTTTTATAATGCCATCATAAAAATCAATTTTGTTTCCTAGATTTCTTTGACTTACAAACATTCCTAATCTTGTAGCTTCTTTTTCAAATTTGTCAAAAAACTTTCTTGATATATCGACTGCCCTAATAAGATTTTTGTCAGTTAATGATTTATATATATCTTGATCTGATATAGCTTGAAACACTTTGCGACTAAATTCTGAATAAATATGAGCAGGTTCTTGGCTTGGGTCTACTATTCCTTTTAAATTGTAGCCAAGTTTAAGTCTCATAGATTCTAAATCTAAATTACCTACAGTTCCAAGCAATCTATTGTTATCTCCTTTTGCAAAAGAAACAAAAGCGTCATCAAATTCTTTTTGAAATTCATCTAAAGTTTTTCCCCATCTATTCATTGAGCGTGTGTGAACAGATGAGTTTAAAACTATTCCCTCCTTTTGCGCCCTTGTAACAATAGAACTATCTCCATTTATTTCTAACATGGCTTTAGCTAGTGTGTTTGCTGATTCGTCATCAATTCCCCTTAGTGCATTTGACACTTTTCCTTGGTCATAAAATTTATCAATTTGCTTCAACATAAAAGATAATACAGGTACATCTCCATAATCAGTTCTGTAATCTCCAGTTTTGTTTTTTAATGCTTTGTTGTATGTATCATAGTTTAAAGCTTGTTCATACTCAGCTACAGATTCGCCAGTGTTTCTATCTCTAAAAGCCGTTTCTCTGTTTATTTCTTTTTTAATATAAAACTCTGTAAGTTGGTCTGAGTTTTTAAATTTATCTGCTATTTCTTTTGGCATTGTTGCTGGTGTTTGACTATCTAAATTACCAGCTACGTGTTTTTTAGAATCAAACATTCTTTGTATATACTCTGTATTAACTATTGCTTTGGTTTCATCTCCATCTTGCACAATTCTAATCGGTGCTTTTCTTGGTAGTCCTTGCACAGAATATGCGTCTGTAGTTCTGTCTATATTTATTTTTTTAGACACAGGTTTTTCTATCCAATTAGTATTTTTTTTAGAAATATTAATTGCGTCGCTTTCTGGAATGTGTTTTCCATTCATGTCTTGAAATGTTTTTGTTTCTCCCTCTTGTACTCTTATTACTTTTATATCTGGATATTCTTTTTGTATATTAATAAGTTCACCGTCAAAAATTTTTTCACCATTTGTTTCTTTGGTGCCTTTTGCAATGTTATTTATTATTCCATTTTCACCACCTTTATCATCTATAATTTCTTTTTTTATAGATTTTTCTAATCCTCTTTTCCCCAAGAACCCATTAAATAATCCACCAAAAACAAAAGCACTTCCTACATACATTATAGTTTCATCGTCAGTAGCTGTTGGGTCATAGTGTCTTCTTATAGGTTCTGTAGCTCCTACAGATAAAGATGATATTGCTCCACCTTTATAAAATCTACTACCAAATTTTACACCAGCGCCGAACAAACCTAGTGGTACAAAATTTTCTGGGTTTAATAAATTACCAACTAAAGCTGGACCCATAACCCTATCTGACCTTGACAACCTTTCTTTTCTATAAAGGTTTCTATCTATTCTTGCTTTAATGTTATCAGCTTCTTCTTGGTTTCTAGCGTTAAGAAATTGATCTTCATAATCTTCATAGCCCTCTAAATAATTATTTTGGTATGGATTAAAATTTAAATCTAGTTCTCTGCTGTAGCTACTATCATAAATGTAATTGTTTTCTATAGACTGTCCTACCCAGTTAATCCAAAATTCATCAACAGTATCTTGCCAAAAAGTTCTGTCTTCTGGTTGATATTTTTTAAGGTAAGAGCCTACTGGTTTTTTTACATTACCAGTTAATTGTATTGGTTCTTTTATTTCTTCTTGAACAATTTTTCTTTGCTCGTCAAACTCATTAAATTGTTCTTCTCTAATCCTTGTTATTTCTATAGGGCTTATATATTTCTTACTCATCTTCTTGTTCTGATTGTTCATATAAAGCATTTGCTACACCACTAAAATATTCTGGTCCAAATACAAGAGGGTCACCAAAAGAATCTCTGACAATCATAGGGTCGTATTTGTTTTTTCCTACGTGAAATAATGTAAAGCTTACAGTTCCATCATTGTCTAAATTTGGATAAAGTTTGTAATTACTTTTAGACCAATGCCCTCGTGCTGGTTCTGATAAACTTTCTAAAACTGGGTCTACTGGTAAATCACTTCTTTGTATTCTTCCATCTTTGCCTGTCTTTAGACTTAAATCAAAGTCTTGTAAACTACTATCAATAAGAGTTCTATCTTCAATTACTTTTAAAATATCTTCTCTTATAGTTCTTGCTAATAATAATCCACCATCTGCAAAAGCTGCACCATAAACTTTTTCTGGTGCATATTTCATTATTGTAGCTGGCAATTGGTTCAAGTTTAATTGATTAGATACTTCTTCATACCCAGTCAAAGAAAACCCAGCATATGTTTTTCCATAAGATTCTTTTTCTACTAATGTGTTTATAGCATTTGCTATGTAAGTTTTTAATGTTGGTCTGTTAGGTGCCATCAAACTTTTAGATATATCTGATAAAACTATATTTTTAATATCTGTATATGCCATAGCACCTACGACTTCATAAGCTTTTGAATCAACTAATTCATTTAAATCTTTAAACAAATCATTAGCAGTTTTATATGATTTATCTAAACTAACAGTATTTGGATTATCTTGTAGGATTTTGTTTATATCGCCACTAAATATTTTTCTTAACTCAGTATCTCCCACATCTCTTTTTCTTTTTTCAAATGCTTGAGATATAACTGCTGCAACATTGTTTTCACTTGCATTGTTAATTTCAGCATTTTGAGATATATAATTCATCATGTATCTGGCGTTGTCATCAAACCCCATATCTGTATGAAATGCTTCAAGATCGTTTGCCATTTCAGATATCAAAGGTAAATGTTTTATTACTCCATCAACATTGTATCCATTTAAATATCCATTTATTTCTGCAACCTTTGATGAGGGCAACGCTCTTATTCCTCTAGTTGTATATGTCCAACGATGGAAGTCTAGTATTTCACCAGACCTTTCATATTCAGCCATGGTTCCTACTCTACTCTCGTCTTCTAAATATTCCTCAAATAATTCTGACGCAAATTCAGGGTCATCTAAAACTAAATTTCTATCTTTTGACGGTACAGCAGAAGCTGAACCTGTTTTGTAATTGCTTCTCATTGTATTGAGATGTAGATATCTTGTATTTAAAACATTAAGTGCGTTATGTTGTCCTGTGTAAAAATTTTTTAACCTAGTATATTGAGCTACTTTGTTTCCGTCTAAAGAAGCTATCAATTGTTCTCTGGTAATTTCTTTATTTCCAAATTTTAATCCATCAGAAAAATTATTTTCAAAAGCTTGTTTTATTTTATTTAATATATTTAGGTTGTTTCTATTAATGTTATCTCTGTCAAACATTCCTCCTAAATTAATTCCTAATAATTCTTTTATATTTTTATTTGTAGTTAATGTACTTAACGCTTTTTCTCTTGCTGTTTTAATTTTATTGTTGGGAATAGTTCCCTCTCTAAATCGTATAGCGTCTTCTACATCTTCCCTTAAAATATCATAAGAAAGATTATCTTCATTTAACAAAACATCATCAGCACTAAACAATATGCCTGTTATTTCTTTTCCTAGTTCAGCAGTATTTCTTGTAACTTCTGCTCTTTGATGTGTTTTATCGACATAAAATTTTGCATTTGTTATTTGATTCTCAGCAACAATTTTTGCTCTTCCTCTATCTTCTGGAGGTAGACTATTAAAAAATAACGCTAAATCTCCTCTAGTGCTTTTGTCAAAATCTGCAACAGATTCTTCCATTGATTCTGATTTATTTCTATTAGTAAGGACAATTGATGAAGATACATTTTCAAGCTCATTCATTCTTTTTTTATCCATTAACTCCCAATACTTTATATTTCCTGTTTTTCCTAGATCATTTCTTTGAACGTGTTTTATTGGTACCTTTACTTCTTGTCCACCAATATTTTTAGTCTCATATTGAAACTCGTAATTGTTTGCTCTATCTATTGCTTCTATTTTTCCAGATTCAACAGCTTTATCAAAAGCATTTTTAGATACAGTCTTAGTTAAACTTGCTATTTGAGTAGCAATTTCATCTTGTATCTGAGCAGGTTTAGCAGAACCTCTGCTAACTCCTATTCTGCTTTCATACAACGCACGTTGTTTTTCTTCTATTAATGCCATTTATTGACCTAATAATTTTTTACTCAATGATTGACTGTCTGGAGTTTCAGCACTAATACTTGAATATGTAAGCATTCCTTTTGCTATTGTTGTAAGTCCTTGTGCTTTTCCACCTCTTAAATTTGCTTCTTTATCTAATCTAGCTATGTTTTCTAAGTCTCTTGCACTTGTAATATCATCAAGTCCTTTCAATGCAATAGCGTCTACGTCTCTTAAATACTGGTCTCTTTGTGTAGAAAAAAAAGCTTTATATGATTCACTAGATAAATCAACATTAGAAAAAGCCATAATAGATAAGTTCTTTTTATAGTTTCTATCGTATTCTCTTTTTCTAGCACTTTCTCTCAAATCTGTTTCTAGTTGTTTTCTTTGAGCGTCTCTTTTGTATTGATCTATTTGGTATTGATTTTGTGCGGCAGCAAGACCAGCAGCTTTTCTTTGTTGACCAGCACTAAATAAACTCATACCCAAAGAAGTTATCGGGCTTTTTATTATAGATAAACCTGTTCCAATTGCTTGTGATATTCCTGTATTAGCAAATCCAGCTATTGCTGTTGAAGCTCCTACTGTGCTTATACCTGTAGCTACACCAACACTATTTACTAGGTTTGCTGTTAATACCATTGTTGCTGGGTCACACATTAAAAATATACCTCCGAAGTTATTCCCAATATTCTTAATGGCAATGGTACTGACTGAGTAATATCAATAGCAGGCTCATTGTCATATCCTAAAAAGTATACATTCTTCTTTCCAGTATAACTAGAAATCGTTGAAGATGTATCAATAGTTGTTTCATTTATTAAAATGTCATTAGAATTAACGGTTAAGTTATACGTACTCGATAGTTCTAGTATACATTTTGCTATTTTTGTAGGGTTACCAGTTAAAGGATTTTGTGTGCCAGTAGCAGTAACTTTAGCATTAACAGGCAATGTTTTTATTTGCATAGTAAAATCCGTTCCAATGTCTACAGAAGAAGCTGGAGTATCTAAAACTACTACACCTCCTGACGTAACTGTTCCTTTTCCATAATAATTAATATTACCTGATTCTGTGCTACCAGATGTTCCGTGTACTTCTAGTCCTCTCATATCTGGATTGCTATTTAACGCAGAAAACGTTCTTGATGTTGTAAATTGTAAAGCTACTCCATCTGACTGCGAAACTGATTGATCTAAAACTATTACATACTCTCCGCTATTTGCTGTTGCTGTTACAGAATTTATTGTATAAACAGTACCTGTTCCAGCAAATTGAAATGATTCACCTATATTTGGTGCATTTGTAAATCCATCAGCAATAAACGTAGTAACAGAAGAAAAACTACCGTTTGTTAAAGGTGAACCATGAGGTTGATAAGAACCTGATAAAGTTTTTGAAACAGTCATGTCTGTTGGCACATCAAAAGATGTTGAAGCAAACTGCTCTAAATAATAAACATCTGCTGAATTTATAGTTCTTTTTACTGCAATATAAACAAAATCTGTTGAACAAGCTACTGACTGTATAATTCCAGTTGTAGACCATTGCACCCAACCTTGTAATTCTTGTATTTTTTGTGACGAGTAAACACCTAATGTTCCATCTGTGTTTACCAAAAAGTATAATTGTTCGTCTCGATCTGCTAATGATTTTATTCTGTCTGCGTCTATTGGCGTAGAAACCAAATGACTAGATAATAACGAAATAGGAGCTGAAACAAATTCTTCTGTAGAAGCATTAAATGTATATTCTCTTACTGTTTTTCCGTTTGTTTGCACAAATATTGTAGAACCATCAAATATTTTTGCTCTTGCAGGAAGCTGACATCCCAAAGAACTTTGTCTAACTATTTGCAAATCAGTAGGGGTAAGGGGCTTTCCTATTTGTGGTTTAAGAAAAAACTCTGCTGTGTTTGTTAATATTTCTAAAACTTTACCAGATATAATATGTCTTATTTCATTTATCTCATCAGACGCTATTTGTATTTGTATTGAATCAGAATCAGCTGCTTCTCCTACATCAAACTTAAAAAAATCTCCTACGTTGCTTCCTTGTATTCCATCTGGTAATGATGGAACTCCAGCAAAAAATAATCTTTGTTCATGAAATGCTACGGTTTTAGGAAAACCATTTGGAGTAGACAAAACTTGTTCTTGCCAATCTCTAGTAGGTGCATGTGTTTTTATAATAACTCTAACACCCCCGCCATCTACAGATTCTGTGGCTGTATCACCTGAACCAGCAGTATAAGTATAATGGTTATCATCTACCACAGTAATAGTTCTTGTTCCATTTATGTTTCCTTGTGCTAATCCATCCCCATCATCATCAAATATATCTTCTGAACCAGATAAAACTATAGAAGCTCCTGTAGATAAACCATGATTTGCGTGAGTAACTTTTATTGTTGAAGAACCCTGTTGTGTAGCAAATGGGTCATCATCTAGTTCAACAAATAAATCGTCTTTTAATGTAACTGTTATAGAAGTTGCACTAGAATATGCAGTAACCGTAGCTTCTGTTCCATATATTTTTAGCGTTGTTCCTACATAATCAGATGTAAAATATGAAGCACTAGATGTAACTGTAACTCCTGTGCCAGCACTTGATGAATCTGCGTCTAATGTAACTGTATTATCAGCAAACTTAAAGTAAGGCTGATATGTAATTTTTCCATTTAAACTAGTATCAAATGCAAAATCTGTTCTAGTAAAAGTTGTTGCTCCTGTTCTTTTTATGACTGACGGAATAAAGTTTTCATTTACTACAATCATAGTATCGGCTTGTTGGGATAAATTTAAATTTTTTAATTGTGCCGTAGTCCACGGACAACTTGTAATAGTTTGTAATAATGTTCCATTTGTTGAATAAATTTTTAATACTGTATTTTGAAACGCAAATATATATTCCTGTTCTCCACTAAATATGAAAGGTTCAAGCCTTGATTCTGCTCCTAAATCGGCTCTCCAAAATGTCCCACCCCTCCTTTCAATTGCCCCTTGGTTTCTGCATATTACGTTTCTAGCTTTATCTAATGATTTGCTATAAGCGTTTAAGTCGTTTCGTGAAATAAGATTAGGGTCTACTTCTCCTCCACTAAAATTTGCTTGATGAATTCTTGTTGTTGCCATTATGAAGATACTTTAGCTTTTACAGTCCCCAAACTTCCAGAGTTTCTTCTATTTCTAAATCTGTCTACATCTGCACGTCTTGTTGTTTGTGCTTGTGAATCTTGTGATTTGGCAATAGATAGTTGCCCTTGTGCTTTTCTTTGATACAAAAGAGATAATGAATCGTTTCTTGCTATAGCTCCAGAAAACAATGAAGCTAATTCAAATACTAATGCGGATTTAAAATATGGTGGAAAGTCTGCTTCTGACGGTTGAAATGTATAATCTGCTATTACTACATCAGTTGATGTGGCGTCGCAAAAAATCTGATCGTTATATCTATCATACTGAATAACATTATCTGAAACAGTTATTGTATTCATTACCAAAGCGTCTGATGGCAATGAATAAGCTGAAGAAAATCTTCCTAAAGGTTTATCGGTTTTTCTAGATAGTTGTTGCTGTTTAGTTGAAAATCTCCATCTACATCTGGTCAACATAGTTTCTAAAGTCATGTTATATAATTGATTGCAGACTTTGGATTCAGTTGTATTTTCACTAAATGAGTTGATAGTGTTTGCTCCTACTAAAACTAGGGCTTGGTTACATATATCAAATTTACTATCTGTCATAATATTTGGGCGGGGCTGGGAATAATATGAGTGAAATAACCCAGCCCCTGAGTACGTTATGTACCGTTAGTTGTCGTTACAGTTGTCGCTGCCGTTGCACTTGTTACAAATAATAAATCTCCAGTTGCAGTACCACCTGTGGTACCTACAGCTAAGATAATATCAAATTGTTTCAAGTCAGCAGTTACTGAGTTAAAGTAACCTGAACCAGCAATAGTTGCTGGTGCGTCAGTACTCTTATAAATAAAGAGATTTTGATCGCCTGCGCCAGCTACCTTTTTTAAGTTTGTTGCGTCTAAAGCCATGTTATCCTCCTTATTCTGTTATTTGACATTCGATAG
>Ga0181379_1000554_pt1 | contig 18320 bp, 9 predicted proteins | sample 2SPOviralmetaG_FD_130115 | JGI IMG/M metagenome (GOLD analysis project Ga0181379, IMG submission 130115) | Marine viral communities from the oligotrophic San Pedro Time Series (SPOT) site, San Pedro Channel, CA, USA - 2 SPOT_SRF_2009-07-10 | ecosystem: Environmental > Aquatic > Marine > Strait... | reverse complement strand
CAATTTGTTCATTCTCGTTAACATAAAACTTGAGTATGTTTGGTGATCTACCACGTTCAATACGGTACTGATTACCGGCTTTTTCAAAATTAAGAGTAACCAGCATACCTTTGCTATTGGTTTTGTTAATTAAGTTATTACGTTTGATGTTTGTTAGTGCTTGGCCGTACAGTGCATACGACAACGCATTAATAATAGTTGTCTTGCCTGTGCCGTTACGTGATCCTGTGTCATCACCGCCTTGATCTAAGTTCTCGCCTAACACAAGTGTTAGTTGCTCTTCGTCAAAGTCGACTGCTTGGGTAACATTACCCACACTCATGAAGTTCTTTACCGTCAGGTCTTTAATTTTTATCATTCTAATCCGTTATAGATATCTAATAGCATTGCTTTATCGAAGTTATCACTATCAATTGCTAGTATTTCGTTTGAAACAATTTGATCTACACTTTCAAACTGTGCAATATCGAGTTCAGTGTTTATTTCTTCAAGTTGTTTGTGAGGAATCAGTGTAATCTCTCTACAATCGTAGTCGTTTATAAATGTTTCTTTAATGAAACTTGCTTCTTCGTAGCTTACAGGTAAGTCGAGTGTAACTCTTAGATACATTCTGCTTTTGAGAAGCGTATCTTTCTCGTCAATTAGCTGCGATAGCTTAACAGTACGATACTTAGGACAATCAACCCAGTTAATGTATTCAGGTTCTGCATTATTCTCTTTATCAAGTATCATCATGCCGCGATCATCATCCCATGCATCGGCATAGTTATGAGGAAATGCATTACCAATGTAATGCACCTTGCCTTGTTTTTGACGTTTGTGGAAGTGTCCGCTAAACACATACTCTTGGTTTACAAAATGCTCGCTCTTTAGTTCGCCGTGATCAGGCATCTGCACCATTGCATTCATATAGAAGCTAGGTAGTTCAAAGTGTCCAAACAAGTATTTTGCTTGGATGTCTTTCATCTTTTTCCATTCATCGCCTACTAACCACGGTACTAATGCAACATCGTCTTCAACAAATATGTCTTCAATTACAGTAACACCAGGAATATGGCGAGCAAACTCGGTTGACTTTACATCACGTTTGTCTTTATAATACAAATCGTGGTTACCTGCAAACATATAAAACTTGTCAAATGCTGCACCTACCTTCTCGAGACACCGAAGTCCGGCATCCATAGTGGTTAAATTTAGACTATTGCGATTATGATTCCAATCACCAGTAAACAAGGCAGTTTCGCACCCGTTCTCCTTGGCTGTCTGGATGAACCAATCCACGTAATCCTCACAATCTTGGTTGTGAATACGTGAATTACCTTTTAATCCAAAGTGTATGTCTGTAAAGACCGCAGCTTTTTTAAACAAAGAAATACTCCTATCGTAGAATACTATTATATGGTATTTTAGTTAAGTTGTCAATTACTTTTTTGTTGATTCTGCTTCTCTTTTAAGAGCAGCTTCCCATTCTCCGGAATGTGTCCTTGTATGCGAAGGATTTAAGTCGTTCATTTCGAGAATATCGTCTCTAATGTTTTGATTCCGCTTTTCTAAGTTGATAACACGTACAAAACTGTTAGTTACAGCCGCAGTATAATAAGCAAATGGGTTTTGAGACTTGGATTCGTCAAACTGCAAGCCGATCTGTGCAAGTTGTAGAATTGCTTGGCCTTTCATTTCGTCGTTGTAAGTATAACCACGAACATTTCCTCTTGTAGCATAGCGATCAACAAGTTTCATCCACATCATAGCAAGTTTATTTGTTGCTTTGCCGTGTTGTTTTGAAAAGTGTCCGTTTTCCATGCCACCTTCCCAGTGAGATTTACCAACTAGTTGTAAATTGCCTTCGTCGTCAAACTTATAGTGTACATATGGCGGAAATGGCAGTTTAGTTTTTGTATCTGCAATAGTCTTTGGATTTTTCTTGCGTCCCGGTTCCTCGGGTATATGATCAAACGTCATAATACGAAAAATTAATTCTTCTTTTGTAATACTTTGATAGCTTACTTCGCAATCAGCTTGCTTTACTTTCTTGCCAGCTGCTTTTTCAGCCTCATATCGACGAGTTGTTAGTTTTTTTGCTTTATTACGTTTTGCTTCTGCAATAGTACGTATATTAATTTTGTCAACACTTGGCAAAATAATATCGTAATCTGCATTTGACGGGTCAACGTAACTAGCAAATGTATTTTTTGATTTATGTATCTCTGCCAACATATCTTTATTGTTGAGATAATTTACTCTTCTTGCCATGTTTTCTCCTATGTTATATTTATTATAATACACGTACTTAATTTTGTCAACTAAATACTATACAGGAGATTCACATGAGTTTATTTAAAGTTATTGGCGGCGCAGTTGTAAACGGTTTAAAAACTAGTTTTAGCAGTACTCCAATTGGAAAAGCTGTTAATACAGTACAAAACATCAATCGGGTATTTTCAAATGGCAATGCTGCTGACTTTGTTCAGTATATTAGTCAGGGTAGATTAGGAACTGATTTAAATTTTGGTGCAACTCCGGTACAGTCTTTTGCTCAAACAGCACAATTATCAGCTTCTTCAGATACTAATTCTCAAGATTGGCGTGTAAGAATACATTTACCTGCATCTCCAAATTATTTTAAAGATTCTCCAATACTAAAACCATTATTAACAAGTAATTCTAGTTTAGTCTTTCCTACAACTCCACAAATATTGTTATCTAGCATGGCAAACTACGATACAGTGCAGCCTGTGCATACAAACTATCCGTATCATGTGTATGAATCAAGTAGAATTGAAGATATTACTATTAGTGCAGAATTTCCTGTAGAAAACGAAGCTGATGGTCAGTATTGGATTGCCGCAGTTCATTTTTTACGCAGTATTACAAAAATGTTTTATGGATCTGGACCGTTGCAAGGACATCCGCCACCTCGTGTTGCATTGAGTGGGTACGGTAATTTTGTATTTGATGAAACTCCAGTAGTTGTTAAAATGTTTAACCTTGATTTGCCAAATGCAGTTGATTATATACAAGTACCGATTGCATCAGGAGTGGATTTACAAAGCGAAATACCTGAAGTAAATATAACAGCATCAAAACACTGTTATGTACCAACTTTGAGTACACTAAACGTAACAGTGACTCCAGCATACAGTAGAACAGCAACAAAAGATTTTAATCTCGAGTCGTTTATAAATGGTGAATATATTGGAAATACAAAACCAGGAGGGTTTATTTAATGATTAAATATTCGTCATCAAGTCCTTATGCTGAAACAAGATTAAGAAATGATTATTTAGATCTTTATCAAAAAAGAGATATTCCTGCACTTGATAATGACATCACATATACAATTCAGCCTCAATATACTTACAGACCTGATTTGCTTTCTTATGACCTATACGGTACATCCAAATTATGGTGGGTTTTTGCAGTACGAAACATAGATACTATAAAAGATCCAGTGTTTGATTTTGTTGCTGGAACTACTATTCGTTTACCACAAAAAACAACACTTGATTCAGTACTTGGAGCCTAAATGCCATTAGAGAATACTCTAAATAACTTTGCTACTTATAACTATAACTGGGTATTTGGAGTTCTAAGTCCTCGACAAGTACCCTATCCTGAATCTTATGAAAACGGTCCAGCAGTTCCAATTATTAAATCTGGAGGCTTTCCAGATAAACCGGTTACAACTTTAATTGAAGATGCAACTAACACTAATGTTGAATTTTTTATTGATAATGTTATTACTGACTATCTAGTTTCGCCTAATCCAGGTACTAGCTTTAGTAATGCTATTAAATTAGAATTTACAGTTACCGAACCTCAAAGTGTTGGATTGTTTTTTCAAACATTGAGTATTGCTGCCGAACAAGCACTTGGAACAGGTGTGAGTTATCTTAATGCTCCTTTTTTATTAGAAGGAACGTTTAAAGGATTTGATGATAATAATAATCCACAGGTATTGCCGAGTACTAACCTAGTAATAAAACTAATTAATGTAACCTTTGATGTTACAGCCGCTGGATCAACATATCACGTTACTGCAATTCCGTGGAATCACCAAGCATTTTTTGATCAAGTTGAAAAAATTCCAACAGAAACTAAACTACAAGGAGCAAGTGTAAGTGAAGTACTAAGTTGGGGTGAAAATAGTTTAGAAGCCTATCTAAATAAAATACAAACTGATATGGCAAAAGCTGATTCAAATTATGTTCCGCATCAATACGAAATTAATTTTCCAAAAGATATTTCTATAAGAAATCAACAAAGCGGCACAGCCGGAAGTTCAAACTTGTCATCTGATTATGAAATTGCTTCATTTGATCAAAGCATAGGCGGCGGTGGTATATGGAGTGGTTCACAAACTAACGGATTTGAACAATCTCTGAGAGATAAAGTTAATCGTATTGAAGAAAATATAGCCTCAGATCGAGACAAAATTAATACAGTATATCAAAATAGAATTTCGGCATTAGAATCTACACTTGGGTTAGATACTGCATTGGAAGATGTATCAATTAATAATCTAATTAATAAGACAATTAGTGAACAATCGTCTGCTGTAACCAATCTAACAACTAGCCCTGCTAACACAGTAATTAACACCAATGATAACGAAATGGGACAGTCCCTTATTACATCATCGGCTTTTGATTATGGAACTATTCCTTTTAAAGTATTTGATAACACTACTGTAAATGTTAAAGATGACGGAACAAGAATTATAACTAGAGCCGGAATGACATACGACCAAGATCAAAGAGAATTTCAGTTTGGCACTGGACAAAAAATTGAAAAGATTATTGAAAACGTTTTACTTGGTAGCGAATGGGGAAAATCAAAAGCAGAATTTTTACAAAGAATGGGCAGAGGCAATACTATAACTTGGTTTAAAATACATTCAAAGACTACTATTATTGATACTGGAATGATTGCAAAAACAGGTATGCCTGCAACACGATTTGAATATATTGTTACGCCTTATGAAATTCATATTAGTCGCTTGTCTAACCAATCAAGTTCACAGAGTTATTCTCCACAAATTAAAGATGCAGTCAAGCACTACAATTATACCTATACTGGATTAAACACTGATATTATTGATTTTAATTTTAGCATCAATAATGCGTTTTATAAAGAAATGTCACGTATTGGTAGCCAAGGCGGCCAAGATACACAGCATAATTCTGGAAATCCAGTAGTCACTGAAGAAGTTGCACAGCGAATCCCGTCAGTTGGCGGAGGACCTAATCCTCAAGGAGTAGGCGCAATTGCATCAGCTAATGTTGCAATCGGCAGCGGAACTACTGCACCCGAAGGAGGCAGCAGCGACGACTCGGCAAAAGTACGTATTGCAAATCATTTTAATAAAATGGTATTAAACAGTGATATTGATAATGTTACACTAGATTTAAGAATTTGGGGCGATCCTTTTTATTTTACCGAAGTTGATATTGGAAATAATCACCCCAATCGATCTGCAACAGGATATACATCTAAAGGACAGCTAGATTTTACAAGAGGCGAAGTTTATGTGCTTATAAGTTTTAAAACAGCAGTTGACTTTTTTGGAAATTTAACAGCACTTGATCCTGCTAGTGCTTTTAGCGGATTATACAAAGTTACAACATTTAAGAACGAATTTTCAAATGGAATGTTTACACAGCAATTAAATCTATTGAGAATGCCAAACCAATCTCTTGATGATGTTAATGCAGCATCTTCAGTTGTCCAAGCTACTAAACTTGGTAATCCAAATCTCGTAATACAAAAACTTAACAATCAGATAGCTGCTGCTAGTAATCAAACTCAAGACATGTTACAGCAAGCACAGCAACAATTACTAACCGGCTTTACTCAAAATGGTGTAAATAATTTTGAAAATATATTATCAGGAACTGAGGTAGCCAATCTTGCTGAAAACATTTTCAGTGCTTTTAGTCAAGTCAATACAATTGCATCAAATTTAAATAGTACACTTGGTGCTATTACTACTCAAGTACCTGGAATATTTGCTAATCTTAGTACCAATCCAGCAACAAATGCCTTACTTGGTTCGTTATCAGGACTATCAGGAAATGCAATCCAGCAAGCTCAACAACAATTTTCGCAAGGATTAAATACATCATTTGCCGCAGCACAACAACAGCTTCTTGGTAGTGTAAGTTCGGGACAAATTCCTGGATTTATCAAACAGGCTAGTAATACTGTAAACACAGCAACTAATCAATTTAACACAAAAGTAAGTCAAGTAACAAAGAACTTAGGATTTTAAATATGCCCGAACCGCAAAATATACGTAGTGAGTTTACAAGAAAAAGCGACAATGCCGCACGTCCAGCCGAACCAGGAATATATATTGGACGAGTAATTGGGCATCTTGATCAAACATTTATGGGCGGACTAAATGTTTCGTTGTTAAGAGCAAATGCTAATGGCAGTGATTGGGATGAAATAGGACAAAGTTTACAATGTCAATATGCAAGCCCTTTTGCTGGACAAACTCCGTTGCATCAAGCAGGCTCAGATAATACATTTGCTAGTTCGCAACAAAGCTACGGCTTTTGGGCAGTTCCTCCTGACATTGGAACAAAGGTAATTGTGTTAGTTGTTGAAGGTAGAAAAGATTTTGGTTTTTGGATGGCATGTGTACCAGATGCTTTTACAAACTTTACAGTACCTGACGGACGTACTTCAACTTACTTAAACGAGCTAGGACAAAAACTACCAGTAGGCGAATATAATAAAGCTATTACATCACCAGACGGTGAAACGCAACCAACAAAATATTTAAAGCCAGTGAATACAGATTTTATTGAAAGACTAAATCGTGCAGGATTAATAACAGACGATGTTAGGGGACTAACTACTAGCGGCGCAAGAAGAGAACTTCCAAGTACAGTATTTGGAATGAATACACCTGGTCCTTTTGATAAACGTCCTAATGCTCCATTGTATCAACACGGCGAAAACGAAACAGAATTTTATAAAGCACGATTAGGCGGTTCTAGTATTGTAATGGATGACGGCGATGATAAATTTTTAAGAAAAGGTCATCCTGAGTCAACACCGTTTGAATATGCCGATATTGAAAAAACAACAGATACTGGAGATGTTACAAGACCTGCAAACGAATTGTTTAGAATTAGAACACGCACAGGACATCAAATACTTTTGCATAACACTGAAGATTTGATTTATATCAGTAACGGTAAAGGCACTAGTTGGATTGAAATGTCTAGCAACGGTAAAATAGATGTGTATGCACAAGATAGTGTTAGTGTACACAGTGAAAATGATATTAACTTTACAGCAGATAGAGATATAAATCTCACTGCTATTGAAAATATGAATATTAGTGCAGGCAAAGATCTTGCAATTGATGCAGGTGCTAGTTATGGTGTATCTGCACAGAATGAAATTTCATTAAATGCAGGTGCTAATGTAAGTTTAACAGGACAAGATGGAATTGCATTATACGGAAACACCAAAGTCTCAATTACCAGTAAAGGCACACTTGATGTTTTAGGACAACAACACTTGTCAATTGGTAGCTCTGAAAGCATTGGAATTGAAGCATGTAGTTTTGTGAAAGTGTCAACAGATGGTGATTATCATATGAAAGCACTTGGTAACAGTTATAATCAAGTTGACGGACAAGCACACTTTAATAGTGCATTGCAAACATATATAACAGCCGCAAACACATTAGAATTATACAGTACCGCAGCCGCAGTTAAAGTAACAGCACAAGAATCAATGGATCTTTCAAGTATAGCAAACACAGTTAATGTAAAAGCAGAAGGTATATTAAGTTTAAAGGCTGTAGGTAACATACAGCAAACAGCTCCTCAAATACATATGAATAGTTCTTCTGCTCCAGCTGCAACAGCAGGTGTATCAATAGAATCACGCACAGCAACTTTGCCTCCAGTTGCTAATCCTTTCTTGCCTGTTCCGCCTGTAAGAGCAAATCTAGCAGCAAGAATACCAGAGCACGAACCTTGGCCGCAACATGAAAATATTAACCCAGCTTCGTATACTCCAGATAGAACAAGAGCAGGCCAACAACAAGTTAATTCGTTCTTGCAAAATGTTTTACCTGATACTTATGCTGCTGTAGGTACAGGATCTCAAACTCCAGCAGTTAGTTCATCGGCAGAAGTTGACACAAATGCTAGTGTAGCAAGTGATCCAGCTGCATTTCCAAACGCAACATCAGGGCAATATGCAATTATACAAGTTGGCGTAGGCGACATTGGTGATGTAGAAAAAGCCAAACAAAATCTAAGAGAAGGTTATGCAAATCTTACACAAGCTGGATATCGTGTGGTTGTAATTGCTCCTAATATAAATCCGGCATTTGGTCATCCATTGGAAAATGATTTAAGAATATTAGGAAACGCAATAAATGCTACAGCCACAGAACTTGGTGCAATTGTAGAAAATCCAAAATACACACAAGAAGATCCACTAATAATTGATCCTGATGCTGCACAAGAAATTGCTGACAAATATCGTAGTAGTGCAACATATCGCGGAGATACTGTGGCTCAAACAATAGCAGGATTAAGTGGTGCAACAGCATTAAACTTACCAAGCACACAGGCAATAGCTGAACAGTCAGCTGAAGTATCGAAAGCAGCATTGCAGCAGGATTATCCAGCAGCTGGCAGCGAAGGCGGCGCTTATGGATGTAACGGTCCTAGCGATGGCCCACTAAGTGCTGCTCCAGCAGGCGCGATACAAGGATTTAGTGAAGCAGAAACTGTTGCTTACTTGAATGCTCTTGGTTTTAGAGAAAGTGGACTGAAATATAACTGTACAAATAGTATTGGCTTTGCAGGCAAATATCAATTTGGCGGGTATGCACTAAAAGAAGGTGGCTACATAAAAATGTCTGTTAGGGGCGGTAGTACTAGATTGCGTTTAAATCCAAATAACTGGACAGGCAAAAATGGTGTAAACAATGTTGAAGATTGGCTTGCAAACAAAAACGATTGTCAAGAAGATGCAATGATTTTATACACAAATGCAAATTTAAAATATTGTAAAAATAACCGTGCGATTAGAGATGGCGATAGTGTTTCTTTAGTTGCAGGAATACTAATGGGAGCGCATCTAAAAGGACCAAATGATGCTAGAAAATGGCGTCAAAGCGAAGCAGTAGGTACTGACGGGTATGGAACTAAAATCGATGAGTATATAGCACTTGGTCGTGCAACTGTGCCAAGCAACAAAGGATTTGTATAATGTGTCAAATAGTTATACCAGCAAGTGAAGTAACGTCTCCAGCAAGGCCGTTAGAAATAACCGAAATAAATAGATATTTTCTTCCAGTTGATGTAAACGCTCCAGGTTTTACTCCAGGCGCTCCTGATGATTTAGCAGGTGTAGGAGACTTTTCTGCAAATGTAGGCGGTGCAGTAACTCCAATACAGCCTCCTGCAAATCCAGCACCTGAAGGCACAGCATATGCAAGTATTCAGTCTGTGTTAGAAAGCAATCTACAATTAGATTGGACCGAAAAAGGAACTCCTCCAAATCCACTTATTGCCGAAGCATGGGGAGTTGCTGGAGGAGGAAGAATGCCAAACGACGGAGCAAGTTATCCATGGTGTGGTGCATTTGTTACTTGGGCACTTTGGAAATCTGGACAAGAACACAATGTTCCTGGAGTAGGTAGTCAATCTTATTTGCGTTATGGACAACCTGTTGATTGGCGAGATTATACAAAAATTAGAAGATACGATTTGTGTGTGATGACTCGTAGGGAAAACTCTAGTAGAGGACATGCCTGTTTTGTACACAGCATAGATCCTGCAAATAACAAAATAAAAGTATACGGCGGGAATCAGGGAAATAATTTCAAATTAAGTACTTTTAGCATTTTTAGGCCTGCTGGCCAAACAGGACTTTATGTTAACCAGATTAGACGAAACTGGGACATTCCTGCAGGGTTTGATTTGCCTTTAGTTGCAGTTGAAGGACAATCTGCTCCTCAGTCACCAGCAACACAAAATGTCTTCCCAACCGGCGTACAATAATAGGGTAAATACAATATGAGCACATTAGAGAAAAATCTTTATAAAAATTTAAAAATTACGTCACCTAAGACTATGAATCAACCTCTGGTAGATAAAAGCTACAAAGGGCTGAGTACAGTCAACCCTGAAGACAAAAATTTTAAATTAAGAAATATAGAACTAATCAAACAAGATATATTAAATCACTTTCATATTCGAATTGGCGAAAAACTTGAGAATCCAGCCTTTGGTACAATTATCTGGGACGTACTTTTTGAACCAATGACTGATTCAATTAAAAAAGCAGTGCTTGACAATGTAACACAGATACTAAATTATGATCCAAGAGTAAATGCAAGTAATATTGTTGTTGATGCATACGAATCAGGTATACAAATATATGCAGAGCTTACGTACATTGAATATAACATCAGTGAACAAATGACTTTGAAATTCGACAATCAGTCAAACGCCATACTTTAATGTGCGTACATTTTAATATACATAAATATAGTATCAACCGAGGAATGTAATCATGTCTGCAACCGATAGACAAAATAGACTTTTATTAGCCGAAGACTGGCAGAAAATATACCAGAGTTTCAAGTATGCAGATTTCAAAAGTTACGACTTTGACAATCTACGTCGAACAATGGTTAATTATATTAGACAAAATTATCCAGAAGATTTCAACGATTATATCGAAAGTAGCGAATATCTTTCACTGATTGATCTAATTGCATTTCTTGGACAAAACATTAGTTTTCGAGTTGACTTAAATGCAAGAGAAAACTTTATTGAATTAGCTGAGCGCAGAGAAAGTGTTCTTAGACTAGCTCGTTTAATTAGTTATAATGTAACTAGAAATCAGCCAGCCGCTGGATTTTTAAAAGTCGATAGCATTACTACAACTGAAAGTGTATCAGACACAACTGGTTCTAATTTATCAGGTAGATCAATCAAATGGAACGATCAAACAAATGAAAATTGGTACGATCAATTTATTAAAGCACTTAATGCAAGTATGCTTAGTACTAATCAATTTGGTTCTCCTCGAAAATCAGCTATTGTAGGCGGCATTCCAACTGAAAAGTATAATATTAATTCGTCACCAGAATCGTTTCCAGTTTATAGTTTTAGTAAAGTAATAAATGGAACTAATTTAGAATTTGAAGCAGTTGGCGCAGATATTAACGAAAACGATATTATTGAAGAAGCACCTCGTGTTGGAAATAAATTTTCTTTTTTATACAAAGACAACGGACAAGGCGCAGGCAGTGCAAACACTGGATTTTTTATTCATTTTAGACAAGGTAGTTTGCAACGTGGAGATTTTCAAATTGATTTACCAACTCCAAATCAAACAGTTGAAGTTGATGCTGCAAATGTAAATGACACTGATGTGTGGTTGTATAGTCTAGACAATAATGGACAAGAACAAGATCTTTGGACAAAAGTTGATGCTGTAGAAGGCAACAATGTAATTTATAATAGTGTTAGTAAAAAAATTAAAAATATCTATAGTGTATTATCAAGAACAAATGACCGCATAAATTTAATTTTTGCTGATGGTGTTTTTGGAAATCTTCCTAAAGGCAATTTTAGATCTTACTATAGAACAAGTGCAAATCTTGATTATACAATTTTTCCAAATAATGTGCAAAACATTAAAATTTCAATTCCGTATATAAGTGCAAATGGAAAAAACGAAACACTTACAATGCTTTGTAGTTTAAAACAATCAGTAGCAACTGCATCTAGTAGCGAAACAACACAAAGCATTAAAGACAATGCTCCTAGTACATATTATACACAAAATCGTTTAATCACAGCAGAAGATTACAATCTAGGACCTCTCGGAATAAGCCAAAATATCATTAAAGTAAAAAGTGTTAATAGAACCAGTAGTGGTATTAATAGATACTATGATTTACGTGATAGCACCGGCAAGTATAGTTCAACAAATTTATTTGGCACAGATGGCGTAATCTACAAAGATTATCAAGAAGAAAAAACAAAATTTAGTTTTGTTACAAAAACTGATGTCGAAGGCATTGTATCAAACACAATTGAGCCGCTGTTGCAAGATAAGAATACACGTAATTTTTATTATGATCAATTTACTGATCAAGATTACACAGATTTAAATATTGTTTGGCAGCAAACAACACAGGACACTAATCGCAGTAGTGGATTTGTAGTTGACGCTAATAATGAAAATGATACTACTGCATTTAAATATATAGTTTCTTCGTTTACCGAAGGAGTTTTTAGATACATTGAGCCTGGCGCACTAATTAAATTTACAGCACCATCGGGTTATCATTTTATGAAAACTGATAATAACAAATTAATGCAAGGTCTTCCAGATCACGAAGGCGCAGTTACATATCTTTGGACAAAAGTAGTAAGTGTTACAAAAGGCGGCAATGAATTGTCAGCAACAGGACTAGGCGGCATTGTTCTTAACGATGCAATTCCATCGGGTGCAATAATTAATAGTGTAAAACCAAAATTTACTAGAGATCTAATTAATGAAGTTAAAAATTCTTTAGTTAACCAATTGTTTTCATACAGAACAGTAGGATTAAGATACGACACTGAAACTCGTCGCTGGCAGGTAGTAACCCAAGAAAATTTAAATATAAATGAAACATGGTCATATGCATTATCAGGAGATTCTACACAACAGGCGTTGGATCGAAGTTGGTTATTCTTATTTGAAACCAACGGAGTTGATTACACCATTACTAGTAGATCTCTGAGATACGTATTTGAAAGCGACAAAGAAGTAAGATTCTTTTTTGAAAAAAGTAAAAAAATATACGATAGTAAAACTGGTGAAATTGTTAAAGACAAAATTAGTGTATTAAACATTAATAAAGATCTAGCTTCAACTGGAGGATTGCTACCATTTACAGTTGACCATCCTTGGTCAGTAAGTGCAGAATTTACAGACGGTATTGGGTACGTAAATAGTAAAAAAGTCGAAGTAGTATTTTTTGACAGCGACGACGATGGCGTAGTTGATAATCCACAAATTTTTAATGATATTGTTGCACCGCTGACAGTTGGTAATGACAAATATGTATTTGTAAAAAAAGCAACTGACGATAATGAGTTTTATAGCTATGTAAATCAGTCTACAGAAAATATTTTAGTTGTACAGTCTGAAGCAGCAGCTAGTGTAACTACACCAAACAACCCAATTTATTATGTAATTGCAAATGATGCATTTTTAAAAGTTGATAGTGCAAACAGAACACGAACACAAGTATTTAATTACAAGGCATACGAAGGACGCAGTGGATTAAAATTCCAATATGTACATGCTAGTGACGAAAATGCTAGAATTGATCCAAGTAGTAGTAATATCATGGACACATATCTTTTAACAAAAACATATGATACCAGTTATAGACAGTATCTTGCAGGTACCCTTGAAACTGAGCCACTTCCGCAAAGTTCAGACCAACTTTATAGAAATTATGGATCTGATATTAACAAAATTAAATCAATTAGTGACGAAGTTATATATCATCCAGTTAAATTTAAAGTTTTATTTGGAAAGAAAGCTAAACCAGGATTGCAAGCCACAATGAAAGTAGTAAAAAATTCTGCTCGTGTTGTTAACGATCAAGATATTAAGACACAAGTTATTGAAGCAACAAATCAATTCTTTGCTTTAGAAAATTGGGAATTTGGAGACACTTTTTATTGGAGTGAACTGAGTGCATATATTATGCAACAATTAGCACCTAATTTAAATAGTATTGTTCTTGTACCTGATTCGGTAACAGATACGTTTGGCAGTTTGTTTGAAGTAAGAAGTGAAAACGATGAAATTTTTATCAGCGGAGCAACCGTTGACAATGTTGAAATAATTACAGCAATTACAGCTGATAGATTAAAAGCAGATGGCGCTATTGTAACTTCGGCTAGCCAAGCGGGTCAAACTGTTGGAAGTCAAGCTGAAGTAGTAGTAAGTACAAGTAGCACAAATAGAGGCAGCAGTTATTAATGGAAAACCAAGATTATCCTTTACCAGTAGGCGACAGCAAACGCTCAGCTAAAAATCTTCTTCCTAGGTATTTTAGAACCGAAACAAACTCAAAATTTATACAGTCAACTATTGATTCGATGATATCAGAGGGCGTTGTTGAAAAACTTGATGCATATGTTGGCCGACGCAATAGTCCGTCAGCTGTTGTAACAGATAATTTTTTACCTGATGTTTCGTCTGATAGAGAAAACTATCAATTTGAATCAAGTATTGTTTATAAAGATGATCTTGATAATGTAGATTTTTTTGCAACCTACAATGACTATATAGGAATGATAAAAACATTTAAAGGTGCTAGTACAAATCACAGTGCTTTAAATAGTCAGCAATCTTATAGTTGGGATCCGCAAATTGATTGGGATAAGTTTGTAAACTTTAGAGAATATTTTTGGTTACCACTTGGTCCAGAGCCGGTGGGTATTGCAGGACGAACACGAAATACAACTAGTGTTTACAATATTGTTTTAGGACAAGACGATCAAGTTGAAAGTTACTTGTTTACACCAGATGGTATTACAAAAAATCCAAGCCTTAAATTATATAAAGGACAGACATACGAATTTGTTATTGATTGTCCAGGGCAGCCTTTTAGTATAGCAAATAATATTGCTTTTGTTGACAACGATCCTTTACTACAAATTGATGCTGATAACGTTAGTACACTTTATAATACTGGTATTACAAAATATAAAGTAAACGAAGAAGGTACTTATATTGAAACACAAGATGATTTTATCGAGCAAGGTAAGATTGTTTTTGTTGTACCAGATGAAGTACCTGATACACTATTTTATCTAAGTCAAAATGATGCAAACATAACTGGAATTTTTAGTTTTTATAACATAGTTGAAAACTCTCAAATTAATGTTGAAGAAGAAATTGTTGGAATGAGTACATATTCTAATGACACTATTAGTTTAAGCAATGGAATGAAAGTTTATTTTCAAGGTGAAGTTACTCCTACAAAATATGCGTCAGGGTATTATTATGTTGAAGGAGTTGGTAGTAGTATACAATTAATCAACGAGCAAGATCTCGAAATTCCAACTGCATTTACTTCTACAAAAGAAGTACCGTTTGACGGTGAAGGATTTGGATTTGACAAATATCCTTATGAAGATGCATCGGCATTTTTATCTATAAAAGATTACATTTGTATTAACCGTTCTAGTCCTGATGGAAATCCGTGGAGTCGATACAATCGTTGGTTCCATAGAGATATTATTGAAGCAAGTTTTGTAGCTAATGGCTTGCCTGTAGAGTTTGATGAAACTGCAAGAGCTAAAAGACCAATTATCGAGTATTCAGCTGGTTTACAATTGTACAATCACGGAAATCTTGCAAAAACAAATGTTGACTTGATTGACACATTTACAAAAGATGTGTTTAGTACAATCGAAGGCTCCGGGGGCTATATAATCGACGGAGTAGAAGTAACTAACGGTATGCGTATTCTCTTTTCAGCGGATCCTGACATACTAGTAAACGGAAAAATATACGAAGTTAAATTTATCCTTTTTGGTACCGGTGCAGTAAAAAATAGACAAATTACTTTAGTCGAAACAAGTGACACAGATCCAACACAAGGTTCTACTGTATTAGTAAAACGTGGCAATATTAATGCTGGTAAAATGTATCATTATCACGATAATAAATGGATACCAGGACAAGAAAAAACAAAAGTAAACGAACAGCCGCATTTTGATTTATTTGATGCCAGTGGTTATAGTTATAGCAACACAACGCAATATCTAGCATCAAGTTTTACAGGAACAAAGCTATTTTCTTATAAAGTTGGAACTGGTACAAATGATACAGAGTTAGGATTTCCGCTTTCATACGAAAGTATAAACAACTTCGGCGATATTGTTTTTGATTTTAATTATCATACAGATACTTGGAACTATCAAGACGAAGTACAAAATAAAATAAGTGCAAAAACTGACAGCGGCTTTTTTAAATTATTCGATGCAAACGGAAATTATGAATATAAGAATGCATGGACTAAAACTAAATTTAAATCACGTCAAGCAGTAGTTAGACAGTATAACGGCCAATTAAATAACTTTGACATTGACATGTTTACTAATAGCAACGATCTAACTGATCTAATTGTAAAAGTATATGTTAACGGAAAACGTAAAATACAAGATGCTGATTATGTAGTTGAAAACAGTGTCCCTCATAAGCGTGTTAGATTTCTTAAAAACTTAACAAGTGAAAGTATTGTAACTCTTAAATGCTATAGTGCTGCAACAAAAAATTTAAATGGATATTACGAAGTTCCTCAAAATTTAGAAAGCAATCCGTTAAATGAAAATTTAACTACGTTTACTCTAGGCGAAGTTACAAAGCATGTTAATACTATACTCGAAAATCTTGGATCAGACGGAAGAGGACAAGCTCCTGGAAACACCAATCTAAGAGACCTCCTACCAAAAACACAAAGTTCATTTGGCACACAATTTGTAAAACATAGTGGACCATTTAATCTAGCAGCTTACCATATTGTTGATAAAGAAGCAAATATTATGAAGTCTATTCAATATGCTTCAAAAGAATACAGCCGATTTAAACGTGCATTTTTATATGAAGCATCTCGAACAGGGTTTCACGGAGAAGCAAGACAACACGTTGACTTGATTATGAATACGCTGAATAAAGATAAAACAGATTCAGCACCTTTCTTTTCATCTGATGTGATTCCAATTAATGCATCAACAGCAACAACAAATACAGTCGAATACGACGAAACTGCATATCTACCAACTAGTTTTTCAAACTTTACTTTAACTGAATTAGGTAAAAAAGCAATATTGGTATATGTTAATGATGAACAAAAATTGCACAACGTTGATTACACATTTGAAGATGGCTTTATTAAGTACACTAATCCAACTGTTGGACAAGACATAGTTGTATATGAATATGAAAATACAAACGGATGTTATGTTCCGCCAACACCTACTAAATTAGGGTTGTATCCGCTATACACGCCTGAGAGAGCTGTCATTACTAATGCAACAGGTACACAAAATGTTATTGTAGGACACGATGGTAGTTATACAGTTGAATTTGGCGATTACAGAGATGACTTATTACTCGAACTTGAAAAACGTATTTACAACAACTGTAAACAACCTTACAATCCTGATTATCTAAACATACATGAATTTATTGGCGGTACATACAGAGATACAAATGTTACAAGAGAAACAATTGACGGATTAGTACTAGATGAATTTAGTAGCTGGCTAAGTACCGCCGGAAATCCAAACTATAATGAAAATACTAATTGGGACGGCACAAACGGATTTACATTTAACTATCGTAATTCGGTAGACGAATATGGCAATCGTCTACCTGGCGGCTGGAGAGCAATCTTCAAACAACATTATGATACTGATCGTCCGCATACACATCCATGGGAAATGTTAGGATTTAGTATTAAGCCAAGTTGGTGGGAAATACAATACGGTCCTGCTCCTTACACATATTCTAACACAGTAATGTGGCAAGATTTAAGAGACGGGTTTGTCAAGGAACCTGGTAAAGCAACTGTACAATTAACAAAATATATGAGACCAAACCTGTTAAGTATTATTCCAGTAAACGATAACGGCGAGCTACAAAGTCCACTTGACAGCGGAATTGCTAAAGGATTTTTGTTACCTTCATCATCTGAAGACTTTTCATATGGTGACCAAGGTCCTGTTGAATCAGCATTTAGAAATAGTAGTGAATACAGATTTGGATTATTAAAAGCCTGGACGTTAACACAGCCTAGCAAAGTATTTGGACTTGGGTTTGATGCAAGCCGTATCAAAAAAGATATGGCTGGAAATTACATTTACTCAGAAACCAATCAACAAATTTCTACAAAGGACTTGGTGTTTCCTAGCATTGCAAATGAAACAACACAGGTTTACACTAGCGGGCTTGTAAATTATATTGCAAACTATGTAAAATGGTCTGTGGAAAGCAAGTATGCAGATTATCAAACTACAGTAAAAGGACTTGATAATCAATTATCAGTTAAACTTGCTGGCTTTGCAGAAAAAACAAAATTAAAATTATTACTTGATAGTCGTAGTCCATTAAACAAAACTACAGTATTTGTTCCTGATGAAAATTATAAAATATTTTTAAATACTAGCGGAATACAAGATATCGCGGTATTGTCGGGTGTAGTTATTAACAAAACACAAAGCGGATATATTATTAGTGGGTACGAT
>Ga0181379_1000553_pt1 | contig 18332 bp, 33 predicted proteins | sample 2SPOviralmetaG_FD_130115 | JGI IMG/M metagenome (GOLD analysis project Ga0181379, IMG submission 130115) | Marine viral communities from the oligotrophic San Pedro Time Series (SPOT) site, San Pedro Channel, CA, USA - 2 SPOT_SRF_2009-07-10 | ecosystem: Environmental > Aquatic > Marine > Strait... | reverse complement strand
TTGAAAAAGCAAATTACATTACATAACTTGCTAAAAGATGCCGACGCCCTTGGTTGGGCAATAGCATCTGCAACTGATGAAAAATACATCAGCCAACAACAATATGATGATGACTTATATCCGCTTATTAGCGAATTAAGCCACGCCATATTCTTGCTTACAAAAAACAATTAAATAACTCCATTATTTCACAAGCGACTCAAGCTTGTGAATAGTGGTATCCAGTGGATGTCCATTGGAGTTGACTTAGTCACAATCCGCGCCTAAGTCTTGGAGTTGTCATTGGTTCCTTTTGATAGGGTCCGGAAGCATTGGGAATAAAATAATTTAAAAAATCTGTGGTTTTTTTTGGGAACTCTTTACCTATATACAAGTATGAAAGGGAGAAAAAAGAATGTGTAACAATTGCGGTGGTTACATCTCTTACAACCAAAACGGCACTATCAAAAAAAGATATTGTCAAAAATGGTGTTAGGGTAATCACTAAATAAATTGAATTGGATTCAGAGAGAGGGGATATCTCGGTAACAGAAACCCAAGCCCACCCATTGGGCTCCATTCAAAACGTCCGGAACCTTTGGATAGAACATATGTTCGATAGTTCCGGGATTTAAAGGAATAGCTACCAGTTGCCTAGTAGCTTTTTAACCTTTAGAGATTTACGCCGGTTTCGTCTTGAGCATTCTCTATGCCTAAGACTGCAGTAGCCACGTTTGTCCAATAAGCCATATCGTATCGCTCATCGTTCATCTCAGTAAGTTGAGCTAAAACGTCTATAGCTTGTGAGATGGATTCTTGTGGTTGTCTGCTCATTGCGTTAACCAATTCGCTGACTGTGTAAGCACCTTCAACAGTTTGACCTGTTGTAAATGATTTGTTTTCAACGTTGAAAACCATAGTCATTGTTACTGGTGCAGTAGTCATATAAGTTTCGACGGCTTGGGCTAAGTTTGTCATTTTGTCTTCTTTCTCTAATTTGTTTGCGTTCATATATAATATACTAGTGACAAGTTATTCTTTGTCAAGTCTATTTTAAAAAAACTTTATAGGAATACCCACCTCACTGGATGGGTTTAATTCCTACTTAAATCTTGGGGGCACGGCAAAACAAAAACAAAATCCTTACCCCCGGATGTTAATTACTTATATTCGAATCCCGGTCTATCTTTGAAAGGGATATCTTTGTATCCATTCAAGTAGTAAGACTTATTCTTGTCGATAGTATTCTTTTTAGAATAACGTCTCCACTTCTTCTGCTTGGATTCTTTATACCATTTAGTTATCTTTGTAAGGTCTTTGTTTACAAATGTCTGTAGGTATTCGTCCCTTAAATCTTTAGGGACTGTATTAACAGCATTGCGAACTGTGTGCCTAAACAATCCATAACCTATGTTGTGTGGACTCACGTATCCACTTTTATTCCTGTTCTTATCTACTAGGTCGCTTAGTTCATAAGCGTTCCAGTATGTCTGTAAATTTTTATTCATTGTTTTCCTTTTCTTTCCGTTGCCGTTAAGCAACCATATCTTTCAGTTCTTGTTTAATCTCCCTAGCAACTTCCCCTTTCCAAGAGGTAGCGTTAGCGAGAAAATATCTAATAACACTTTTAGCACTATCAAATATATATTTGTCTTCGATTGAGTAAAGGTCGTCCATTGCCTCCAAATAAGGTAGAGCATATGGATTCGCATTCGTCCAATCTTTCCTAATGTCCTTTGCGATTTCAAATATCGGTCTGTTCATTTTCGTCCTGCTTTCTGTTTGTCTTAATACAAATCTAACATAATTAAATTACTTTGTCAAATAACTTTTATACTTTCTTTCAGCTCGGCTAATCCACTTCTCAGCCCAACCTTGAAAATCCCATACAAACTTTGTAGCCATAATGGATATAAAGATTGCTCCTATAAGGTCGTAGTTAATGTTATCCACGTGCTTTCCTTTCCATCTTCTCTACTTCGCTTAATGCTGTTGGTGTCCAGTAAAGGTCTCTCTCTACTTTCATTCCAAATGGTCCTGTTACTATTTCAAAGCTCTCAAGGTCAAAGTATCCTAATTCAATCTCGGCACCTGCTACAAGTCCGTAGAAGATTCCCTCTTCTTTATCAAACTCTGTCGCATACCAAGTCCAATTATTCCACGGGCAAAAGTATTTCGCCTGCACTATTGGGTCCTCTTGTCTTTGTGTCTCGTATATTTCCGGGAACTTGTTCTCAAGTTCTTTTGTTACTAACTTCATCGTATCTCCTTTTGTTTTTGTCAATCTTGATTAACCTGCTAGGTCCTTATACCTTCGACTTACTCCTCGGGTTTTTAAGAGGTTTATAAGTTATGGTTTCCCACCTCTCCCGAAACTTTCAGTCTCTAGTCCTAAGATTTTTACTCCTAGCTTGTCGGTTAATACTTTAACCCTAACAAACAATCTTCTATTTGTCAAGGATTAAATAAAAAAATATTTGGAGCTGTTTTCTGTTGACAGGTAACAGCGAACCCCGTTCAAAGCAAATGGACCTATTCGACTAAAGCGTCAAGTAAGTAACCGGCTTCGTCGAAGTCGGATAACAAACTATTGCTGTCGTCAAAGTTGCCATTGTTTGTTGATAACAGATTTATATTATCTGAATTATCAAAGAACATACTCTTGAGCAAAGCTCTTGAGCTAACAACCTTATGACCATTATTACAGTAACCATTTGATTTAGTTACCATGGAACAAGATTTACAAACGAAACGCTTGTCTATTGTTTGTTCGGACATTTTCACACCCCCTTTTTGTTTTATAGTTTTTTTAATATTCATACTCTTAAATTTAACACCTTTATTTTTTCTGTCAACCTTATTGGAAGTTTTTTTCATCGTGTGTGGATTCTGTTGAAAGGCTCCACACAGCCCCACGTCTCTAGGACCTTAAGTCTTTAGAGAACATAAGATAACGACCTAATGTGTTTATTAGGAAGTTTTCTACACGCATAGAGCTTGTAGGGATACTGAATAAGTAAACCCAACTCTGTGGTGTGTAGAATGTTAGTTTATGTTTTTGCATACTTCCAATTTAACAAGATTTAAAACTATGTCAACTTTATTTAAGATTTATTTTATATCCTTGTGAAAAATTTCACAAAGTAGGATTAAAGGGAATCCAAGTTTGTGTCCATTGAGGAGCTGTTTATCAACTTGGAACTTCAAGCCCCGACACTATTTCCCTTAACGAGAAACCGCACAGTCGCGTGTCCTTCACGGTTTCCTTTTTGTAGAGCTACACAGCAACACACACGATTGGCTTTCCACCTCATTGCTATGTCATCACTCTTTAAAACTATGGATACTTTCTGAGGGGGCTCTTGTCGACTAACTGCCTTGCACAGTCTCTCCAGTATCCAAATTAGTTACCCGTTTATATTCGATTGCTCGAATGTTTTTCCGTGGCTCATCTTTCTCATCTATTGCTAAATGGATTTCAACCTACACCTTGCGGTGCGTCTCCACTAATTTTTCTTAGTAACTAAGTTCTTACGGATAGATAAATGCACCCTTGCACATCAAAGTAAGGTAGGTTTTTTGCATACACCTACTTAACAGATACTTTTTACCTTCGTCAAGGCTCACTCTGTTTCTTAACAATGAATACCCACACCCTTCCACACTGCCTCGCAGCGACCACAAGGATTTACCTATCCATAAGAACTTAATTTTATCAAACTTTAGTAAGACAATCTTAGAGCTGTTTAGTTGCAACTGGGGCGTTAACCCCTTACTCTGAACAGGTAGTTTCCGATAAGCGCCACTATGAACAACAGGGGCTGACAGGGACCTCCAGTGTCGCTGAGATATCACCTAGGATAATCTTCACCGTCTTTGTGTGTGTCAAGCATATTGCAAGAAGTTTCTTTTCGAGACTATGGATTCTTTACGAGCCAACTCTTAAAATCATCTTACTAAAGTTTGATATAAATATTCTGTTGTCAAAAAGCCAAATTTTCTTAATATTCTCAGAACCACTATTTCAAGTTCGTATTGAATATATAACCAAGTTAGCAGGTTTTGAATAACTTGTCAAATATTGTAACTTAATTTCTTTTTGGAGCTGAATCTAGTCTCCAGTTAGATTCCAGCCTCCAGTATCTGACCATTACCTCACTTAAGAGGGTCCGGACCATTTAATTGATACCGTGAAGATATCACTTGAGTTATATTCAGATGAACCCGTTACTTTCACCCTCCAACTCTTTTTACACAGAATGAGACCTATACGGTTTATACAAACATTCCCATTTTCGGAAACTCGCAGATTTAGTGGGGCGTTCCCATAACATTCTCTCTCTTACCTAATGGCTTAATCTCAGCCGACCTCAGTTACCCAAGGTGTCCTGCAACTTTCAAGTCATCTACAGAATGTTAACAAAGTCAATTCTTTGTCTCTTTTTACTGGCTAGGTGCTCCGGTTCTCCACCCCGAAAGGTGCCGGCTCCTCCGTCGCTCTTCGTGACTCCCAATGTCAATTGGGCAAAAAGCATATTCCCCTAGTAATTCTCCCTAGTTTGTCTCTCACATAACCACATTTCCTAATCACCGAATGTATCCATTCAGAAGAAATGTTGCCGTGCGTGATAACTTCACGCTATCAATATAATTACTATAACATAGTATTAGCACTATGTCAAGTTATTAAATAAATAGCTTGTAACACACGATGTTCGTTTGGTTTCTCTATTTCCCTTGCAAGGTTTCCTCGTCTAACCCTGTGCTACAAGCTACTTACAGACTTTGAATGTCTAGTTTCCTAGAAATTTTATCACCTTACGGTTCCTCTCGTCCTACATAAATAGCTTGTAACACACAATTAACGGGGTCTGCAATTAGTTGTTTCGTGTCTAGGTAGTAATGAACTACCAACCCTTACTATGTGCTACAAGCTATCTACTCCCCACTGGCTTTCACAATTAAGTCTTAGCAGTTTACGTGGTTCTATAGTTAGCTAGCTACCTACTTCATTAGGAACCTTTGGTTACCTTGCAAAATTTCAAATGCAATCCCTATACTTCGTAAGTCGCTTATATAATCCACCTTAGCAGATTATAACTCTTTGTCAAGCTCTTTAGAAAGTTTTTTCTCGGCTTGACTTCTTAAGTCATAAAAGTCTCTCTTGACTTCGTTTCCGAATATATCTTCCCAAACAACTTCTGTTAAATGTTCTTTCATTTATATCACCCAAAATTTAGACAATACTTTTACTTCTTCGGGAGTTACATTGTAGAAAGTCTTATAAAGACCTACCCAAGCATCTCCAAAATAATAGTATTGTGTCCCTTTCTTTTCGTCTGCGTCTCTTTCTAAAGTCTCTTCTCCATACATATAAGCTATTGCTTCTTTAGGAGTAGATATATCAGTAGAAGAAATACAGAAGTCCGTATACTCGTGTTCTCCTAGCTTGTTATCAAATACATGGAGGTTCATTTTCTAGCCTCCACATAATCCACAGCTACGTCCTGCACGATAAGTCTCCACGTTTCAAAATCGTATGGAGCTCTATCGCTACCAGCTTTATGGATTTCATCGTATTTTGATAACCAGTCTGCTAGTGCATCCACTGTCCAACCTGTTCTCATTATTCTTCCTCCTCTAAATGTTGTAACCAATCTTTAGGTTGCATATCGTAAACAAAATCTTCAGCGTCTTGTTCGTCAGTCGCATCAAATCTTACTAATATTTTATATGTCTTCATTATTTTCCTTTTTGTCATCTTGCTGACCGTCTATTATTGCTAATAACAATTTAATCAATTTTTACCTTTCTTAGTTATGTCTTCTATTAATGGCTTCTAATGTCTCAAAGTTCTCCCGGCATACACTACTAGTTTTAATAGTGAATTCTTTGATACCTCTAGTAGACCAATTAAAAGATGGAACCATAGTGGCGTTAATAAAGATATCTTTACTTTGATACTTTTTATTAAGTTCAGCCAATGTGTATTTCATTTTTTAACCTTTCTGTTTTAGTTTGTATTAACAACTTAACATAGAATAGGACACTTGTCAAATCAAGGCAGTAAATTTCTTTTCTGAGTTAAATCCTATACTCCACGGAGCTCCCGGAACTTTTACCAAAATTTACCAACTCCAAAATCTAGATGTAAAGTTTAGGTTCACATCCTTATTTGCATTAAGCCTCCCGATATTGTCCGGAACCTTTTGAATCCATTGTGCATTAGTGACTAGAAAATAGTCCGGACCTCTATCTAAAGTATAGATTTAGATTTTTGAAATTTTAAATTTGGACGACTTTGGAATTCAGAATTTTTTTGATTGGAAAATAAAAACGGACCCCTCCCCTATTGTCCTTAGACTCCTCTCCACAGGATTGGACCCGATGGAGCAGGGGATGCTCTCTCTTCTTTGGAAGAAGTCACGAACGGTCTTACCCTTTTGAACTAGCCGTTCAGCCTTATAGTAATAACTATAACATACCTTGCATACTTTGTCAACTAATAAATAAAAAAATTTATGTGCAGACTAGGTAGGGGGCTTATCTAGATTCGGGCAACGAACATTGAATGCACCCCCCACTCATCTTACGTTTGCAATATAATTATGTTATACATATACACTGCTTAGTAATCTTCTATACTTCTTTGTTAGACTATAAAGTATTCACCTTCGGGTAGCTTTGCTACTTCTATAGCTTGTCTGAAAGTGAAACCATTTTCTTCATCTAGGTCACCTTCATAGATAGCACCTGCTAGGTAATGCATAAATAGGGCAGTTGGTTTACCTTTGACGAATGCCCTAGGGTTCTTACCATCTATCATATCTATTAATCTTTGAATATAACTCAAAGTAAATAATGTTACTTTACCACCTGCGTTTTTAGCATTAGCTCTAACCATTCTCTCTGTTGAGGTTCTTTGAACCTTGTTTCTAGGAACGGTAACTCTTGCTGTCGCAAATTGTGGGTCTTCATACATCAATACACTAAAGTCGTGTGATGACTTGGCAGTCAAAGAACCAGTTTCTAAATCTAAAAGATATGAAACCCATACTTCAGCGCCTTTTTCTGTAAACCCAAGAAATCTTTTACCACCAAATTGTTTAGCTTTTTTGGCATTTTCTAGCCAAGTGTCTCTTATGTTTACTGTATCTTCTTTAACGTCAACCTTTACAGATTGCATATTGTCTCCCTTTTACTATTGTCTCTATCACGATACCACGATTTTCGAGTTTGTCAAGCTATTCTAGGTAAATCTTTTAAGTCTTTCCAATCAACATTCCATTGTGAAATATGTGCAGAATTAGGGTTTGTAGAGTATCTTTGACCCTCTTCTACATAATATCTCTTTTCGAAATAGTCATTCCAACTTATCACACCACCAAAGTAAATAGCTAAAGGGTTATAAAACTGTGCTGTCTTACCCTCTCCTGTCTTCTTATCAAAGTGTATGTTGAAAAAAGCAAAATAATCGGGCTCTTGTTCGCTATAACCCGGCACGGTGCCTTCCCAAGTTTCAACATTTGGAACGTGTAGGCTTCTCTTAGTCTTAATATCAAATGAATCATTGTTGATGATTGCATCATAACCGAATGTATTTTCTGATTGTGCTCCAAAACGTTCACAAAAAGCTGCTTCACCTAAGAATCCTGCTCTTCTAGCTCTAAAGTTGGTAACAGATTTACTGCCAGCCCACTCTTCAGATTTAGCTTGCTCTTCTTTTTGATTCGCAAAATCTAACATCGATTGCGTTATTTCTAATTTTATCATTTGTTCTCCTCTTTTCTTATTGTCATTATACGTTACGGGTAGGACCGAACCCCCCTTATCCTATATACTAAATCACAAATCCGAAGATATAAGGTTACTCTTCTTCGAATACATTCATATAGTTGCCGAATGAAGTCTCTGTATCAACAAAGTAATCGAACTCGGGTCTATGAAAAGTCTCCCAGTCTGCTTTCATTCTGTGACCTTTGGGTAGTATATGAAAATCTTCTTCTGCACTTAAGTCAGAGTTCATTGCTGGGTAACCGTTTCTCATTAGATACAAGAAATACTTTACTCTCCTAAAGCCTGCTTTAATTTTTTTGTTCTCATTGTCTTCACCGAACATTTCTTCTGCTTCATACCCACGTGAAAATACAATTCTGAGTGTGTAGAAGTCTGCTTTCTTACCCGAGATAAACTCAAACCTTTTATTGTGGCTGTCTACCTTACGTTTCAGCATCTTAAGTATCTGCTGTTTAGTTAATATCACTATTGCCATACTTCTTTTTGTCTTCGTATGGATACCAAGCTTTAGAGTATTGCCATTTATCTATCTCTTTTATGACGAATACAGTGTCAGCAAGTAACAATTCGACCTCTCTGCCGCCCATACCAAGCTCTTCTTGTAGGTTTGCTGGTGTCATTCCGAACTCATTTACTAGTTTCTTTGCAATTTTTGCCATAGAACTAGCCTCGTGAACGCCCTTAGCTCTGTTTATTCTGATAGTAAGTAGCATTGCTTCTCTATCATCTAAGTCCATAACAACGCAAGGAACTCTGCCACTGAACATTTTATAGAGTTCTTTACTGTCTTGAGCAAGTTTCCATCTATGAAAACCATCAATGATGATGTTGTTCTTGTTTATAAGTATTGGCTGTATCCATCCAAACCTTTGAATGTTTAAAGCTAATATTCTAAACTCATCTGTGAGAACTCTGTTTGGATTGTAATCGTTAGGGTCTAACTCACTAGCTAGTTTCCAAACTACATTACTTATTGGCTGCTCCTCAAATACACTCATTTTTTCTTTTTACTCTCGCCATATTTAGGTAAAGAGGTATTCCAATTTATTTCTTGAGTCCATTGGTGTTGCTCTTTTCTGAATCTTTTACTCATCTTCTTCTATCCTTTCATCAAAGTTTACGTCGGGCATCTGCAAAAATATAGGTCCGTTCTCGTTATCTTTTCCAAACATACCACCTTCAATATTTTGATGGAAGTGTTGGCTAGCTTCATCGTAAAGAGCGTCTACTTTATCTTGTTCCTCTGTGTGTTCCTCGTTAATCTTTTCCATAAACTCTTTGTCCTGCATTAAGTTAAATCCAACAGTGTTAATGATTGTTTCAGTGTCATACAAAGCTACTGGTTTCAAACCTACTCTTATAGCAATTCCCATATACGCTGATTCAAATTCCTCATAAACAACTGCATCGGGGTTTAGTTCTGCAAGTTCCCAGTAATAATCATTAACTGCCATTTGTATCTAACTCCTCCCAACTTATCTTATGAACTCTTTGGTCATTGAACTCTACCTCTAATCCCTCGCTACCAATGCTAACTATTAGAGACTCTCCATTGAGAATAGAAAACACAGAGATTTCATCTGTCTTTACAAACTCTAACGAATGAAATAGATACTTATTGCTCATAACTAGAACTTATTCCTTTAAACGTTTTAGCACAAGTCTTTAGAATCCTTAGATTGTTCCTAAGAGCTTTTACTTCATCTGTATTATGCTTACGTGATTCCATCTTATATATTTTAGTTTCGAGCTTACTAATCCATCCATTTAGGTAGTCAAGGTATTCTTGCTTGACCATAGTAAGTCTGTATGCCTGTTTAGATTTTGATTTGAAAAACAAACCCATCATTTTTTTCTCCTGTTCTTATTAATTTTCGGTTTCTTTCTACCGTATTTTTGTCGTATTTCCTGTGTAGTCATTGGATAAATATCACCATGTATAATTTTGCCAGTAACAAAGTGCTTTAACACCCACTCTGCTGTGCCTCCCGGTAAATATCTCTCCGGTTGTGTTTCAGTTAAACGCTTTACAGCTTTCCATTTCTGTAGCATTCTTGGGTAAACAGAGTCTTCCGGGTCAACATTGGCTTCAATCCATTGCTTGACACCTTCCATATCTTTACCATATTCTTTATAAATGTGTTCGTCGCTTATTGTGCCCTTGTATCTCTCGTGTGCTCTTACCTCGGGGAATATCTCAGTTAACCTGTTATAAAACTCCGGGTCCATCTGTGCCCACTTGTCTATGGTCTTCATAGATTCTGCAATTAATGGTGGTGCAACTCTAAGTCCATCGCCACTCCACAATTGCTGTTCATACCAAGCTGAGTATCTTAAGTTATTATCGTGGAAGTATTTGAATACATCATTTTCCATCCAGTCATATATTGGTTTAGCTAATCTAGTTCTATCTAGACTAGAGCTTACAATATAGTTATCAGTAATCTTATTTACCACTGAACGGTAACGAACTAAACTTTCTTCAGCTCTAATACCATTTATGATTGCAACCTTACCTTTAGGATAAGTATCAGTAATGATTTGGTCATAGCCGTGTCTACCTAACACTTCTGTTCTATCATCCATAGTCTCAGCCCATTCGGGTTTAGGTCTTAGCCATTCTCTTTCCCCACTTGGGTCCCAATAGGTTATTTGTTTAGTTACACCTAAACAGAAGAAAGAACCATTCTTTGGTAATGCATACCACGTCATATTGCACCAAGGTTGGTCGAAGTAATACTTTACATTATCAAGTATGAGTCCCGGGTTCAATTCCTCATCTCTATGATGAGCATCGATTGAGTCTAGTCCTCTTTCTTGAGCGACTTCCCAAACAAGGTTAAGGATGACGGTTGAATCTTTGCCACCACTGTAAGCAATGTTAACATTGTCGTGAGTGTCATAAATATGATGAATACGTTTCTTAGCTTCTTCATATACGTTCTCCTCAATGAAACCTTTTTGTCTAGCCATTTTCCGTTTTGAACTTAGCTTTACGTAACTTATCTATACCTGTATCAAACTGCAACATTGCTGCTTGCCATTGGGTATATTGCTGTGGTTCACCTTGTAATCTACTAGGTTCAGACATTTCAAGACTAAATCTTTGCACTTCCATCTCTAGAAGTTGTCTGTCTAAGATTTCTAATTTTTTTTCTTTATCTAATAGTTGGTATTCAAAATCACTCATTATTCTCCCATACACATTTCTATGTGCTGAAAGAATCTTTCGCCAATTGTTTCACCATCATAATTATCTTGAAGCCACCTAACAAAGGAATAGAACTGTGCTTGTTGAGTTTCATCATCAAACACTATCTCGTAAGATGGTTTACCCATTGGTAAGCCTTTATCTTCACCTTCGTCTATTGAAGCTTCCATATCGTCATACATTTGCTGAATGTCAGCTTGGTCGAAACCAGTTCCACTCAAATCAGATGTCTCTGCTAATTTTTCAAGTTCTTCTAAAAGAACATTTGTATTCCAACCACCAAGCTCTACTAATCTGTTATCTGCTAACAAGTATGCTTGAGCTTCGTTCTCATCTTTAAATGAGACACCACGGATAATTGGTATTAACCAATCCCCATCTTCATCAACATTTATATTTGCTGGAGGGTCTTCGTTAAATTGTTTTTTCTGAGTTAAGGCTTCCACTCTACCGTGACCTGCAACAAGTTTACCTGTAGCTTCATTCATAAGTAGTGGTGAAGTAAAACCAAACCTGTTCATAGATTCGTGTATCGCACCTATGTCGTGGTCTTTTGGATTTACATCTGCTTCAGCAATCTCAGAAAGTTTTGTAAATTGAATGCCTACTTTATCTTCGCTCATCCTATTTCACCTCTTTCATATTCATCCATTGATAATCCAATGTAATCACCTATTGGTGAATCTTCATATCTATCTATATTTATTGTAAATAGCATTAACTTCTTAAAAAGAATCTCTCCTGTTTCGAGAGATGGTAAGTCGGATTTAAGAAAGTTGCTTTTGTCTTGACTCATACCTGCTAGCCATAAGTCTTGGTCGTCACATTCTGATTCGAGCCAATCAATAACATCAATTGGTTCATAAACTTGTATAGTTTTTCGTAGATGTCTTTTAAATTTATTACTTCGCATAAAGTATTCTTTAAAATACGCTTCTGCCATAAGACAGTTGTTAAATGTAGGCATCTTATTGTCTTTTAGAAGTGTGTTGGCATAATAATCATTCCAACCTATACCTCTATTTATTTCTGCAATTGATAATCCATCGTCTCTTACCATCTGTCTGATGAAGATTGAATAAGCTCCGGGGTTAATAATTGTTCGTTTTTCCATTTTATCCCTTTTTTGGCTTCACCCATACTGGTGTTCTGCTCATAGGCATCTTACCAGTAGCTGTTGCCCAGTCTTCTACTGTTTGTCTAGTCCAAATTAAAGTTCTTCCTGCATTCAAAGTAGTGTCGGGAAGTGGCATAACGTTTCTCTTAATCCAAGCCGACACCAAATTAGGCGTTACTTGTAAAAAGGTAGCCACTTCATTGACACCCATCAAATCATCTAAAGTGATATTACTTTGAGGCACTACTTAAAGAACCTTTGCCTAACACTTTTTCTAACTTGTTCAACGTCCCTGTTGGAATCTTTGCATCCATAACATTGTATTTACTTACAGTGTTTGCAGAAACCTTGCTCTTCTTAATTAACTTATCCAAATCAATACCTTTATCAGCACAAGCTTGCTCAATTGCAGTTAGCTTTGGGGCATCATTTGTTTTACCTAATTTTCTAAACCATCCCATTAAAATGGAACCTCACTTCCTCCGTCTTCATTAGCAGTTGGAGCAGATGGTGCAGCATCAGCAGTTACTTCTGCTTTTGGTGCCGGTGCCGGTATATCGCTACCTTTTTTCATTTGTGAAAAAGCGGCAGAGCTTTTGGCACTATTCATTGGGTTAGTAGATTTGTTTATGCTACCAACTTTAGAATACTTAAGAGATACACCTATATCTTCTACAAATACAGTTGTAGTTGTTCTCTTATTTCCGTTTGCATCTTCCCACGCTTCGGGAACAATTTTCCCTGTTACTATTGCTCTAAAGGATTTTTCACCTTGGTTTTGAGCATTTTGAAAAGTCTCAGCAATATTTTCTGCTAAGTCTCCCCAAGCCTTTACATTAAACCACAATGTCTCTTTGTCTTCACCATTCATATCTTTACCACCGCTTACGGCTAAAGATGCTTTAGTGAAGGCTGAACCTGTGTTTCCTGTTGTCATTTCGACATTTGTTAGATTTCCTTGTAGTGTTACTACGCTTACTGGCATTTTATCTCCTAATATTTATCTTCTTCGGGATTTTCCCAATTTTCTAATATACCTAAAACGACTTCCTTCAACTGTGAAAGTCGAAATAGAACTATACCGTCAGTCTCTCCGTCGGGCATAGCCACCATCATAAATGGTTTACCTTTACCACCCTCTATGTTCTTAACATTTTCCCAAGACTGGGCTTCTGCTTTTTTGAACCGGGTTGATATAGGTCCTACTTGTTGACCTGCTTTCACTTCTATGCGAACTGCAGACCTCCAATTTTCCTCGTGTGCATCTGCACCGTGGAATTTTCTATCCGGAATACCTAATTTTTTACGAACCATATTCTGCTTTCGTCTTCCTTTAGACCTATTCCTTCTGTTGATACAAGTCCTACAATCGCAACCACGCTTAGGCTTGTCTGTATTTGGACATACACCACGTGCGTTTTTTTGAGAATTTGGTTGACCCATTCCCATCTGACCCTCACTTTTGCGAACCTTGTATTCGTCCCAAGATTCATTTTCGGGGTCCCACGCGTTATTATTTTTTGGTGTGATTTGTCCTGCCATCTTTTACTATTCTACCATAATTTGAGATGACATCTTTAAAACTCCACAATATTTTCTGACTTCAAAGATTCAAGTCTATTGAGAGTGTCAACTGTTTTGTCAGTTTCAACCTGCATCAAAGTTTGGAAGTGTTTTCCTAGGGCTTCCAACGTTCTTGTTGTTCCCTTTGGCATAAACTTCGGATACTTATCGTAGGCTACTCTGACATCTTTAGGTGTAGTAGCGTGTGGTGCAATTTCTTTTGCTACATTTCTGTATCTTGCCCACTGCTTACTTGTCTTGGGTTGCCCAAACAATTCACCTAAAGCAAAAACATATGCTTCATCTTTGTGATTCTTCTGAACACCTTCCGGTATCATAAAGCCATCACCTGTCTCAGCTTGTTGATAGTCTTCTACTGGGGCTTCAAACTCTGCTCCACGTTCGTGTGGCAAGTAATAAAGATTAGAACTTTGCTGTTCTCCATCTCCTCTACCTTTCCACTGTATTGCACCGAATCCTTTAAGTTCGTCTAAAGCTCTCCTAACTGAGCTCACACTCTTGCCTACCAAATCAGCCAATGTTGAATGACTTGGAAAACAATTTAAGTCTTTGTTAGCGTAACTAACTAAAGCTGTGTAAACGTGAACTGCAGAAGAGCCTAAGGCGTTCCCTTTGGAATCTCTTTCGAGAATCCATTTAGGAACAACCATAAACCTAAACCCTGTTTTAACCTCAAAACCTTCGTCGAGGTCGTCCATTAGTTAACCTCGTCTTTGCTCAATTCTAGCTCGTTGAGTAGATTGGCGAAGAGGAAGTATTGGTCTTGAGCCCACAAGTGTAGACCTGCACCAATTTTTGAAGCCGCTCTTTTAAAAGCATCAGATTCCATTTTTTTAATTTGTTCACCGATATCTTCTTTATTGTTTTGTGGCGTTCCTGCCCCTGCAATAGAAACTTGCTTTCCGTCTACATCGACAGTAAGTGTTCCTTTGACAGCGATAGGGTTATCACCTTGATAGATTACATCAAAGTCCCAGTCATATGGACCAACAACTTGTAATAATCTTTGAGCGATAACAGAGTGATTAATATAGTCTTCTTCTCTGTTGCCTTTTTTTAATGTAGACACTAACTGTGGTGGGAATTGCTTAGCAAGTCTCAACAAGCTAGTGACTTTTGTCTCGTTACTCATATTATCTCCTATTTATATGTCTACTATTGTATTATCTGAGTCTGACAGTTTTTCTTGTATAAACTTCGGACTCCTGTTTAGAGGATTGACTTCTAAGTTTTCAGTCTCAACTCTATCAAATAAAGATTCTACTATAACTTTGGAATCTAATCCTCTTTCTTCAGCAATTGCTTTTATTGCTGTAACTCTAAAAGCTGGACGGACAGCCTTCTTCCAGTCGTTACCTAGGAAGTCAATTATCTTGTCATCATCATAAGGCACAAGTTTAGAAGCATTCCTACCTCTAAAAACTCTCTCACCAAATCTCATAACTTTATTGGTAAGCAGACCTCTGATTCTGTCATCAATCCATCTTTTTAATGTTCTTGCATCTTTTGTGAGTAAATCGATTTCATCTCTGAGCAAAACTAATTCCTCAGCTGTCATCCCTCCATACTCGTCAAGGTCAAGTTCTTCTTCCTCACCATATTGAATTCTTTGATTCTTGGTAAGTAGAAGTAATTCAACTAACTTGTCTCTATTAATTTCCACGGAAATCGAATTCGTTTCCTTGAAGTCGGACAAACAAAGATAAATAATTTACATTATCTTCTTCAGCTAGTCTTACGGTATATTCCATTAATGGGTTATAACGTATTTTTCTATACTGTGCTTTAGAATATAGACCTGCTCTAAGATTATTCATCTCTTTACGGGTTATATCTGTAGGCACTTCTATTTTTGATACACAGAACCAATCGCTTGGACTTTGTTGCATCATACTTACAACGTCAGCAGTAAATACAGCAGACGATGGTTTTACTCGAGTTTTCTCGGGTAAGCGTTCGACCCTATGGGGCACGAAATTAGTATCCACGGGATACCTCCTTTTATTGTAGTTATTACTACTCTAATACAAGATATATTTTTTGTCAAATGTTATGTATTATTTTTTCGATTATACTTAGACTATGTTTAACCCGGAAGAGTTATTTAGCCCCGACCAAATGTGCGAGTTCTGCACAGTAAACTTAAATGTGTCTAAACACCAATCAGAGTGCCCAATGAACTTTATAGACCCAACAAACTATTACACAATCTTAGAAGAACAATTTGTAGATGAAGAGACACCAGTTGAAGAAGCTTCTTATATTATTGGTCAACAAATCTTTCTTGCTATCGATGCAGTATTATCTCAGCAAAAAAAGTGGGCTCAAAAATCTTTGATGGGAAAGTTTGAAGAAGTCTTAAATAGATATACAGAACTTACTTCTTTTGTTGTAGCTCTCAGAGACACAGATGTTTTACAAGACATAGAAGATGTTATAGGTTTCTTACTGAACCCAAGTGAGTATGATGACCTGTTTGCAATTTGGATTGAATTCGGTCAGCCACAAAAAAATGATGATTCTGAAGATACTTGGCAAGACTTCGTTTCTGCGGTATCATCTTGTGGATGGAAAATTCAGAACTCTTAGTAAGAAAAAATAAATACTGGCTATCAGAGATAGGCTATCTGTTTTTTAAATACCAAGTTGGTTATGAAACTTATGATTATGGTTCCGATGCAAAGTTAGTCGACGATGGGGTGGACTTATTTATATTGAACAAACAAAATATTCCTTATTACTGTTTAGTTCTCGGTAACCCGGAACCACACGATAAGATATTCTTGCCACTGATAGAAGACGATGAAGAATCTAGGTTGATGAATTCTATTGCAGATTTTGTTTTGTTTGTAGATATCAATGCCGATGAAGTCCATCTATTTGACTTACCTCTGCTTAAAGAAACTATTGAGCATCAATATACAAAAGGTGACTGGAAAGAATTACCTGCAGCAAGAAAGCAAACTCAATCAACTGGCTTGCTTATTCCTAAAGATGATGAATCAATCGCTTTCAAAAATACATACAAGTTAAATAAAACGATTGCAGATAAAGCTAGAAGGATTTATAAGTTTAGGGTAGGTCGTCTACGGTTAGATGAAACAAAGGTTCTCCCAATCTCAAGGGTTCGAAACTACGAAGATTCTTCGACCTCTTAGATTTGCCATAAGTAATTTTCTCTATAGCTTTATTACTGGCTGTTCCATACGCTATCATTTGTAAATAATTCATAAGATATTAACTGTAGCATATAGAAACGCCGAAGATGTTAACAGAGTGTTAAATATCTAAAGTGATATATGGGTCTCTATAAACAATATCTGAAATAAATTTGTTCTGTAACTTACCTTGCCTGTAAGCTTTATCAATAATTATATTTGTGACGCTCTCTGCTGTTGGGATGAGGCTACCTAAGTTTCTATTTCTATGAGTTACTTTACCCAAAAATACTTGTTCGATTGCATCTATGCCGAAAGCACTATAGATATCAATCAAGTGTGAAATCTCTACACCATAATCAACTGGATAATATAAGTTCTGCAAGACTTCTTTGTAGGTTGCTATCTGCCCACTTAGTGGTTGATGTATCTCTGTAAGCTCCGGGTAGAAAATATTTAGTAAAGGTTTTGCAGTTAGTGCAGTAACTCGACCACCGTAAGGTGTATGACTTCTATCGAAATAACTTTTAACAAATTTTGTTTTAGGCTGAAGCATAAGTGGTCTAACTAAACTTTCAACATATGATGGATTGATTGTAAACAAATCAGCGTCAAGGTAACAGATGATATCGCAATCAGTAACAAATTGAGATTTGTATAGGTTCTCACCTTTGCCTAAATGATGACCTAACTCGGGTTCTATGTCTTCTGCATAATAAAAGCTAACACCCATATCTAAACAGATTGCCTCAGTGTTATCAGTTGAGCCGCTATCTACAACAATGATTTCATCTACTAAGTCGGGCATCATCTTTAAAGTATTTCTTATATTGAGCTCTTCGTTAAGAGTTGGTATGACTACTGCTATATCCATATTTATTACTATACTTGATTTTTTTTCTAATGTGTGCTAAAGTAAATATTATGGAAAATGAAGAAACTGGTAAACCACTGCACGAGTTCTACAAATCACTTGTCTTAGGTGACTTAGGTGAAGCTGTAATAGATACAATGTGCACTATGGGTATGATGGATGGCGAATATAAATCAACTCTAAAAGGTGATACATTAGACAGAGTAAAAGGTATAGATGCTTTTATTGGCGATACTTCTATACAAGTAAAGCTAGATGCAAGAGCTTGTGAAACTGGTAACGTAGCTTTAGAAGTTGCAGAGTTTAAATTTAGTGGTGGTCAACTAAAGCCACCAACACCGGGTGCATTGATAAACCCACTACACGAAGCACAATTTGTTGTTTATGTTATGCCGGGTATCGGCGTATCAGTTTGGAAACCAAGCACATTGAAGTATTTGTTATGGTATTGGCAAACAAAGTATACCTATGAACGCAACTTTGAAGATGTTCAAGATACATTTAGACACGTTGTTGCAGAGAATAAAGGCAACTATATGAGCTTGAGCTACCTTGTGCCTTATAAATTTATGACTTATAACAAACAAGACTATGACAATGATGTTTATCACG
>Ga0181379_1000552_pt1 | contig 18339 bp, 16 predicted proteins | sample 2SPOviralmetaG_FD_130115 | JGI IMG/M metagenome (GOLD analysis project Ga0181379, IMG submission 130115) | Marine viral communities from the oligotrophic San Pedro Time Series (SPOT) site, San Pedro Channel, CA, USA - 2 SPOT_SRF_2009-07-10 | ecosystem: Environmental > Aquatic > Marine > Strait... | reverse complement strand
GGGAAAGTTCTCTTGGCCTCCAACTCAACCAATGCACAACTTGTTGCAGAAGAATTCGGTGTGAAGTTCTTTGACGACCCGGTCCGTGATGATATCAACACAGGCCGGTTTTACGAAGTGACCGGCGATGACGGGGCGCGAATTAGCCCGGACACCCGCAAATTGTGGTCGGTCGCCAGCGTGAATCGAGACGTATCGGCAATGGGTGATGAAAAGGCCACTCCATGTTCAGAAGATAACGTTCGTGAAGAGCTCGTGAGCAATTGCCGCATGCCCGTGCTTTTCCACCGCCCTACGGCCATCCAAGTTCTGGATGAACGGGCCGATGAGCGAAACGTCCACGTGCTCGCTGCCGCATCGACATCGGCTGAAATTGATGCTGGGAAAGGCGAATCCAACCCTACTCTTGGTGAAGGGGAAACAGGACTGATCATTCGAATCGATTACCCAGGTCAAACCGCACTTGACAAGCGCTCGCCGGACTTTGGCGGCGACTTCGGTGAGATTGATGTTACTGGAAGCATCGTGTTCGTTTCAGATCACTCGGTGTTGGCGAACCATCTCTGGGACCAAGACCTTGGCGAGGCCACTGGCAAGATGCAGTGCGACTCTGAACTCTACATTCAGAACGGACACATGTGCTGGGATACCGACTCCGAGGGCCTGAACAAAGGTCTTGGCGACACCACTTGGTTTGGAAACCAACTTTACTTCCGAGCCCTCATCAACGACATGATGGACTTAAACAACGAAGAACTGTCCAACACCATCTCTCGAAATACGGATTCATACAACATCGTGTTTGACGAGAGCCGACACGTTTCGAGCACGCTCTCGATGCCATTCACAGAAGCGATGGGCGCCATTGTGTTGCTCACAAGCGATGGTGTTCTGAAGTGGCTCATTATCCTCAACCTCTTTGCCCTTCTGGCTATTGCTATCATGGTGGTCCCAGAAAAAGAAAACTGGCGCCACGTCTTTGACTTGACGCGCTTCAGGGAGCGTCCAACCAAGTTGGACCCCCACCAATACCAACGGCGAACCCGGGAGGCATTCCTCGCGAAGGTTCGCAATTTCAACGACTTGACGCGCGATGAATTCGCTCGCAAGTCGCCCGCTGAAATCATGCAAATGGTTCGCGAGCCCCGATTGGTCGAACTTGTAAGTTCGAACCGTGCCTACTCCAACGAAGAACTGAGGGAATTGATCCCTCAAATCCGTCGTTGGGGAAATTGAAACAAGGAGGATAAGACATGCAACCCCCAGCCCCCCCAGCAGCCCCGCCCGCGCCTGTTCCTGCAGCGCCAGCAGCACCTGTGGCTCCCGCCGCCCCGGCCCCAATGGCCCCGGCAGCACCTGCCGCACCTGTTGCTCCTGCAGCACCGGCCGCTCCGGCCCAGCCGAAGCACCAGAGTACCCCCGAAGTCCGAGAACGCCTCAAGGCCGTCGGTGCGATTGCAAGCGCAATCTCCGCTGAAGTCCAAAAGGTCATCATCGGAAAGTCACACGTCATCGACAACGTGCTGATCAACATCCTGTCAAACGGGAACCTTCTCTTCGAAGATTACCCCGGATTGGCAAAGACGTTGATGACCAACACGTTCGCCGATGCCCTTGGTTGTGATTTCAAGCGTGTTCAATTCACGCCTGACTTGCTCCCAGCCGACATCACCGGTACCAACATCTACGACGCCAAGAAGGGCGAATTTACGTTCAAGCCAGGGCCATTGTTCTGCAACCTTCTCCTCGCTGACGAGATCAACCGTGCTCCTCCCAAGACCCAAGCTGCACTGCTTGAGGCTATGCAAGAGAAGCAAGTTACCATCGGTACGGTGACCCACAAGTTGCCCGCTCCGTTCATTGTTATGGCCACTCAAAACCCGGTTGAGCAAGAAGGTACCTACCCGCTTCCTGAAGCACAACTTGACCGTTTCATGTTCAAGATGTCCGTCGGCTACCCTGACCGAGCAGACGAAGACGAAATCCTAGCCCGCCGTATCAGCCGTGGAAAGGACGCTGTCGACGTCGATGTCATCACTGACCCGGCTCGTGTGATTGCCATGCAACAAGCTTGTGAAGACGTTTACGTCGACCCTGCTCTTCGCATGTACATGGTTGAGATCGTGTCTCGAACCCGTGAGGACCCCCGCGTCCTCGTCGGTGCTTCGCCCCGTGGTTCCCAAGCATTGCTCAAGACGTCCCGTGCCGCAGCCGCTCTTCGTGGCCGCGACTTCGTGACGCCTGACGACGTCAAAGCCATTTCCGAACTCGCCATCGCCCACCGTATCATCTTGAAGCCTGAGCACCAAATCAAGGGTCTCGAAGCAGGAGAAGTCATTCAGAACATCCTGCGAGAAGTCCCCGTGCCTACGGTTTGAAGTTGAATCATTCAACGAGGTGAATCAAACATGTGGAGTCGTAAGTCAGCCATGCTTGGCAGCCTAGCTGTTGCCATGTACTTGCTGGGCTTGACCCTCCGCAACACACAACTCGTCACGATCGCTGTGGTCATCTTTGTGTTCCTCACATGGGCTGCATTGCTGGGTAATCACGCTGACGTGGCCGCCAGTGGTCGTCGAGCCGAGGAGTGGACCGGAGAGGAAGGCGTTGCGCTTGGAAACGTTGTTGCCATGCGCAAACTGTCGAGCGCTCGCATGTTTGAAGACGGAGAATTGAACGTAACACTGCGCATGCAGAATACATCATCACTGCCCAAGATTTTGGAAGTGCGTGATCGTGTTCCCGAAGTCATGCGAATCAAGGAAGGAGCCAACTACATTTTGATGGAATTGGGCCCTCGCCGTGAGACGTTCATCGAATACACCGTTGAATGTCCTCTTCGAGGATTCTACAGTCTTGGTCCAGTGGCCGTCCGAATTCAGGACGCCTTTGGATTGTTCCACAAGGAAAAGGAATTGCATGTCTACAACGATTTCCTTGTGTTCCCCAAGATGGAAGACCTGAAAGAGACGTTCGTCAAATCCCGTGTTCCAAAAATCTTCACCGGTGCAGTCAACATTCGGCAACCCGGCCCTGGGTCTGAGTTTTACTCGCTACGTGAATATTTCGAAGGCGATTCATTCCGTGCTATCAACTGGTCAGCATACGCACGTTCGGGCAAGTTGATGGTCAACGAGCGAGAGCGTGATGCGGTTTCCGACATCATCATCATCGTTGATTCCCGAGCTGTTGCTGAAACCGGTCCGGTTTCACGAAACGCACTGGTGTATTCCACTCGTGCTGCAGCGTCCTTGGCCAAGTACTTCCTTGGTCGTCGGGACTCCGTGGGTGTCATCGTTTACGGTGATGAAGTGGTGAGCGTTGACCGAGACACAGGAAAGAAGCAACTGTATGTCATCTTGACGAAACTTGCAGGTGCCGTGGCCCGTGGAAACATCCCACTTCAGGTCGTTGTGAACCGAATTTTGCCTCACATCAACAAGGGAAGCCCGATCATCTTCCTGTCCAATCTTGAGGATGATCCAACCATTGTCAACGCTCTTCGCGACTTCCGTGCTCGAGACTTTGACGTAACCGTCCTGACGCCTTCATCGCTCGAATTTGAGTTCGATGCCAGGCGTATTGACCGAACCGGCTACGAAGTCATGAAGACCGAGCGCGACGTTCTCATCGGCGAATTGCGTGGTCTCGGCGTCAACATCATGGATTGGGAGCCGGATATGTTGCTTTCAACAGCTCTAGCAGGGGCAAGAGGATTCTGAGGTGAAGATGATGACGATCAACAGACCATCCGCCGACACATCTCACCTTTACGATGGAAAGACCGTGCGTTCTTCTGCGCCCTCTCGCAAGAAGGCAGCAGGACAGGTCGGATCTGGCAGTGCCATTCCCGAGGATGCCATTCCAAAGGTCGAGATCCCTTCGTTCATCGAGAGTCTTTTGGGAGGTCCTTTGGTCCCGAAGATGAAATTCCTTCCGCCAGACAAGATGGTCCAGAGCCTTCAGATTGGCGTGTACGGCGTCCTCGTTGCCTTGGCCTTCTTGACTTACATCATCTCGCCTCCACAGGGAACCCTGTGGTACATCATGACGGGAAGTCTCGGATTTGCCAACATCCTCCAACTTCTCATCATCGCCTCTGCAACCGTGCTCGGATTCATGGGTACTTTCAAGCGAGATGCTCGTCTTTCTCTGGGAAGTAACCTTCTGTTTATCCTCGCCATCCTACGTTTTGCATCCTCCACAACGTCGTTGTCAAACGATTTGTTCAACCTCTCCGACAGCCCAACGATGCTGTCGATTCTCGTGGTCGTTTACTCGGTGTTGCTCATCATGTACTTCGAACTCAGCAACGGTGTGATTCGCTATTCCATGCTGGATACCAGCATTCGCACCAACGAAGTCTACGTGATGAACCCGAAGAAAATTGTGTCAAAGTACCACCGATCGCTCGTGATCAACCCCATTCTTGCGACACTCTTGGCCTGGTTTGTGCTCTCGGCAAACACCATTTTGCCGGCTATCGTCGGGGTATTCTCCAGTGACACAGCCCTCCGAATGCGGGAATCTGTTGAATTGACATCAGTCTATGGCGTTGCCTTGGGTACACTCTTTGTTTTCATCACGGTCGGCATCCTCTTTGGATTGAATTTGCCAACTCACTTGCAACGCTTCCGAGAGCGCCAAGCAGAGTGAACTGCTTCACTGCGGATTCAACGTAGCCATCATTTCATCAAGCATCTTCGAGATGTCGACACGATGCGTGAGCATGTGGGTTGACGATGAAGTGATGTGAACCAATTCTTCGTCAAATTCACAAACGCTTCCAAGAGCATCCTTGAGGTCGTTGAGGTTCCGGCATCCAATGAAAGAGAGCAAGGCCGCATGGTACGCATACTGGATTTCTGGAACGGTGGGTTTGATGAGTTCTACAATTCTCTTGACCTCGTGTTGGGGTACCACAAATTTCCAACGAGCATTGGTTGTTTCGAACGAACAAATTCTGATGTCGGCCTCCGTAAAGCGTTGTAAAAGTTCACCAAGTTCGCTTGCCGGGTTGCGAATGTAGTTCAATTCAACCTCGATGCATGCTACCCGGGGAATGCAGGCGATTCCCTTGATCACGGAAGCGCTCTCAATGTCTGGACCAATGATGGTTTTCATGCCGTTCGATTGGTAACTTGCGAGATGACGAATTTCGATGGGAATGCCGAGTGCATACACTGGCTCCACGGTTGCTTGGTGGAGAATCGTCGCATCAGCGTTCGCAAACTCAATCGCTTCTGAGTATCCGAGGTAGGGGATAGGAGCGGACTGAACACCCCAGCGTGGGTTGATGGGATAGATGCCATGGACGTCTTTCCAGAGCACGACTCGATGAGCGCCAAGAAGAGCTGCGAGGGCGGTGGCTGTGTGGTCGCTTCCTCCTCTTCCAAGCAAAGCAATGTTCCCGTCAGTTCCTTCACCAAACCACCCTGTCACCACGGGCACACCGTAGAATGCTGATCGGTCAAGACGGTCAGAAGAGCGTTTCATGTCCACAGTGCGAGCCGTTCCCGTTCCATTGAGGCAGAGGCCAATGTCCTCTGCCCCGACAGGATGAGCGTTGATTCCCTGCTGCGTGAGTTCGTGAGCGATGACCAAAGCAGACAGACGTTCACCTGAGGCTAGCAGTTGATTGTAGGCTCGAACGTCGCCCTGATCCATAGCGAGTTCAGTGAGGGAGGTTTCAATGCCCTCAAGGACACGCTGAAAGAGGCTGTACAAGTCGGATTCAACAAGCGTTGGGGCGAAGCGGAGGTGGTGACTCGCAAGGTCGTTGACCAGTCGCCCAGCATACCTTGGCTCCTTCGCAGCTCGCATCAATCGGTCTGTTGTGCCCCATAATGCGGACACTACGAGGATGGTTGGATGTTCAGATTGATTCACAATCTGGGTGATGTGAGCGATGTCGGAAGAATCACGCAGGCATGAACCTCCGAATTTGTGAATTTCAGGGAGTTCACTCATCATTGAACCCTCCTCGAATGACTAAATCGGCGACCACGAGGATGGCCATCGCTTCAGTAACGGCTACGGCGCGAGGCCCAAGCACAGGATCGTGGCGTCCTTTGACCAGAAGGGGCTCTTGCTGGTCTGTTTTGAGGTTCAGAGTGACTTGTTCTTGAGGAATGCTTGAGGGCGGTTTGAACGCCACCCTGACCTCCATGGGGGAACCTGTGGACAGGCCCGCTAGGGCTCCATCTGGACGCTCTCCAGTGAGCACAGGGTGTTCGGCACTTCCTCCCCAAGGGGAATTATGTTCGCTTCCAGTCATGCGTTGAACTGCAAAGCCATGGCCGAATTCAACACCTCTTGCGGCAGGGATAGCCATCATTGCACGAGCCATCGCTGGTTCAATTCCATCAAACCAAGGTTCCCCAAGGCCAAGCGGAAGCCCCTCTATTCTAAGGTCAACTCGCGAACCAATGGAATTCCTTTGACGACGGGTGTCTTCGATGAATTCAGCCATCTGTTGTGCAGCAACTGGATCCCTGCATCGAAGGGCTTCACAGGTCTCGTTCGCCCATCGTTTCGGACAAGCATGCATCGGTTTTGCCTCAACTGGTCCAACAGCACCAAGGTGGCTCTCAACATGGATGCCCAATGCTCTCAGCCAGGGGCGGAGAACTGCTGCGATGGCAACCAGGGGGGCGGTCATGCGAGCGCTTGAAGTGCCACCGCCACGAAGGTCGGCTTCTCCTTTGGTTCGTTTGAACATCACCATGTCTTGGTGGCCGGGGCGCGGATGGTCGGGAAGGAAACTGTAATCGCTGGAGCGTACGTCGTTGTTCAGTATCTTGAGTTCAATAGGAGTTCCATCGGTCGCCCCATCGTGAATTCCAGATAACCACTCTACGTTGTCATCTTCTTTCCTTTTGCTGCTGTAGGTTCCACCCGTTTTCCGCAACTTCATCGCCTGAGCAATCGCGACGCCATCCAGCGTGAGACCGGGTGGCATCCCTTCGATGTAGGCGCCTACAAACGGTCCGTGGCTTGACCCAAGGAGGGTCACGCGGAGAGACTCACCAAGGCGCATCTGCATGGTGCAACAGCCAAAGGACCAGATGGCCCTTTTAGAAGGTGTTCACTCCAACTCATCTTCGTTTTCTGAGGATAGGAACGTCGTTTCAATGATGTTCACTTCTTTGTATCGAGTACTGTACCACGATTTGACTCGTGAAATGGTGGGTGATTGGGTGCCTGGTATGACAATGACGAGCGCAGGTCCTGATCCAGAGACACCACTGGCTCGAGCGCTGTTCATGAAGGAGTCATTGGCCATCTTTCTCCCCTCAATATCCCGTAGCGCCGCCACGGTTCCTCTTCCATTCCACGTCATGGCAACGAGGGGTTTTCCTTCTTGCAATGCTTTCAATGCCTGCTGGAATGCGTGGACGTGGGGAGCGAAATCTTCGATGACAGGTTGTTCTTTCCGTTCACCACGAAGCACCAGTAACACCACCCATTCATCGGGGTCCAAGCCATCGTCTTCGAGCAATACTCCCTCTTCGATAGGGGCTTGGACATCAATCAATTTCCATCCTGGTGTCATGCAAGCCCACGCATCGTCAATTGATCCTGTAAGGGATACACCTGCTGCGAGTTGTGTTTCGGCCGCTAATCGGACCATGGCTGAGGGTTCAAGGGATTCGCCTGAGGCTTGGCATAAGGCACGGAGGCCTGCAATGCAAACGGCTGCTGAGGACTTGAGCCCCTGCTTTTTGGGGATTTTTGAATTAACGCCCCAATGGAGGTCATCCCGTTCAAATCCTTGAGGAAGAGGAAGGCCGGCTGCGAGCCATGCATCGAGCAAATGGTTCAGGACACCGTCCGAGTCGTCAACCTCACGCTTGCTCGGGCGGTCCAGCAATCGAACTGTGATGGGGAGGTCGAGCGCCATTGCTGAACCGTATCCAAGAGGGGCAGCGTGGAGCAAGCTGCACGCTCCGTGAGCAGTTCCTTTGCCCAAGACTGCCATGGTTCATCGCTCCTCAATGGAGCCTCTCACTTGTGCGCCCAAATGACGTGCGCCATGTCCAATCCAACCCTTGAGTTGTTGCCCCATTTTGAGGCTCGTGACAGAGCACGGTTTTTGAGCGTCAGAAATCAAGCGAACGGTCTCCGCTTGTTGCATAAACACATGTGCCTCATTATCCTTGCGTCCTTCATGCATCACAGATTTTGCTGAAATCTTCAACATTGGACGTTGTTCAATTTTGATTCGACCGAGCACGATGGGTCTGGTTGGACCTTCGACAGACACGCCGAGCACCTCGTCTCCAGCAACAAGGTCGGCCATGTATTTGGTCGCCCCGCTCGCCATCAGAATATAGGAGTGGGGCGAACCTGCGTTGACTCGAAACGGTCGAGTAGGGACAAAGGTCGATGTAACAGTTTCGCTGTGAATGAGAAACAGCATGGCTGAACTGGATCCAACGAGGACACCTTCTCCCTGACCCAACAAGGAGAGGAAGTCCAAACAATACCGGTCGCCAGGCCCCGCTTCAGTGATTCCGGTGATCTCAAAATCAGCCATTTCAAGGCGTTCAAGGTTCAATGGCTCCACATCTTCTTGGACCGATGCTTCAAGACGCTGGGCCTTAACGGACAAGGCCGCCTCGATCATCTCGATAGAATTTGAGACAATGATGGCGTCAACGCCCTCCTGCAAAGCGAAACCTGCTCCCTGGGCTTGAAGAGGTTCGCTGATATGTGCGGCGATTTTGGTATGGCTGCCACTCCTTGCAGCAATGAGGTTTTCGAGAGGAATCATGGACCAGTCCTCAAATTCCACGACCAACCAGTCCACACTTCCCATCAGGGCAATGCCCTTGCTTTGGTCCTCTCCTCTGGAGATTTGGAGATGGGCGCCAAACAGATGATCTCCAATCATCATCGTGCTCTCGCGTTGATACAAATGATCCTCAGACGGGGACTCGACCCACATTCGGTCAATACCTTCCTTGAACAAAGGCAATTCCTCGTCGTCCAAGCGAAGCCACACTTCCATAATGCTCCCTCAAAGTTCGCAGGCTTCAAACGCTTCTTCTGCCGAAGCTCCGTGATGGACCATCATGACCAACGCCTTTGCCATTGCTTCGGGCTTTGAATGAGCAAACACCTGACGGCCCATGCACACCCCTCCGCCACCGACTCCCAGGGCACGTTCGACCATCAAGAGCGTTTCTTTTCCGTTTCCACTCGCCGGACCTCCAGCAACCAGTACGGGAATGGGGGCTGAACGCACGACTTTTTCGAAGGACGCCTCATCTCCCGTCCAGACAGATTTTGCTGCATCGCAGCCCAATTCAAAGGCGAGGCGAACCGCATGAGCTTGGCCTTGGGTGGTGTCTCCCTTGACTGGGTTGAGGTTGGTTCCTCTTGCGTAGACCATCCCGAAGGCAGGGAGGTCAAGGAGGTGGGCTTGGCGATTGAGTTCTCCCATACGCTCAATCATAGCGGGTTCTTCCTCACTGCCCATGTTCACTTGCGATGAGACACCAATCCCCCCCCTCGAGAGGGTTTCATCGGCTTGTCCAACAGAGACTTTCGTGCTGGTGTGCTGTCCGGCATGACGGGTTGATACCGAATAGTGGACCACCATCTGAGTAGAGGTGCCTTCGCAGAGGTGGCTGTAGTGGTTCACGACTCCCTTTTGAGCGAGAATCACGTTCACGCCAGCGCGAACCAATCCGCGAATCAATCCCTCCAAATCTTCCAGCCCATCGTTGGGATAATCAGAAGCTCCGTGGTCGATAGGAATCCAAACACCCCGATTTTGAGGGAGGATCCTCGCCAAACGGTCGGCTTTGTTCATGGTGTGGCGATGCCTCGCTCCTCATCAAAGGTTTGCACGAGCGTCGCATCAGTCTGACTGCTCCCCGACCCACCGAAGAACGGTTTGTTCAGCGGATTGCAGATGTTCTTGGAACGTGGAACGAGCGATGTCCATCACTTGGGAAAGGCCTTGAAGAGTGATCTCCTTTGGTTCGTTGTAAAATCCGTGCTTGACTGCGAGTTGAAAGCATTCGAATTGGCGGGGCGTGAGGACATCGCTCAATCCAGCCCTTTCCTCAATGACATCTCGAACGTTGATGCTTGCAGGAGGGAAAAACATCTTGCTCGCTCGAACGAAATCTGCGATCGATTTTGGCAATCCACGTGCTGTAAGCGTCAGCGCTCCTTCGTGATACTCTGTGGGGACCAGTACGTGGATGTTCTCATTTGTTGCAGCCATGCAGACTAATGGATGGTCGTTCCACACGATGAGAGCAGTGCTGTCTCGCTCGTTCACGTGCTGTTCAACGTTGAAGAATTTAAGTTTGTTCAAGTCTTCAGCAGATTTCCCCTCTTTGTATTCGGGGAGGATGATTTGTCGAGTCCCTTCATCAGAGATGAGAAGGTTTCCCATGACAACCAAACGGTTGACAATGGGGTCGAGGCCGCCGAGGTCTGTGTCCTTCAACGACTCTCTGTCCCAAGTCATGGAAACCTCGCGCATGATTCGGAACACACGGACTGTCTCTCTTATCTGTATCGGCAGTATGTATCGGCAGTAAGTATCGGAGCCTTAAGCGTCGTATGTTTGAAGAGGTAGGTTGTCGTGGGCAAATCATGCAGTTGGCAGATTATGTCTTGAGCGTTGCTCTTGGAGGAGCATTTTTTCTTGGTCTCCTCTTCATCGTGATGCGGAGGGAAGCCAAGGTCAACATCCAGAGCGGGATGAGCGCCGAGGGCTTGATGCAGCAACACTCTGGCATGGGCTTCGGGAAAGCAAAAAAGAACTTGGACAGGAAGTTAGCCACAGTCCAAGACATGCTGCGACGTTCGAATCAGGGCGACCGAGACATGGCCGAACAGCGATTTAACGAGCGAAGACTTGCTCAACAAACAGCAGAAGAAGAAGCACGTCTCCAGCGTGAATTGGAAGCTGATCGACTGCGAAATGAGCAAGAGAGTGCTCTGCTTCAAGAGCAAGAAGAGGCCGACCGCCGTGCTGCAGAGCGCGAGCACGAAGAGGCACGTCTGGCAGCAGAGCGTGAGGTCCAACGACAAGCCGAACTGGCTGATGCTGAATCCCAACGTCAACAAGAAATTGAGGCGGCAAGGGAGCAAGAGATGCTTGAATCACGGGACGCGGCCCAACGTGCTATGTCCGAACTCAGAGCCCGCCTAGAGCGAGAAGGAGCCCAATCCTCCGATGTTCAAATCTCTTTGATGTGGAACAATTACAATGACCTTGACCTGCACGTCGTCTGTCCTTCAGGCGAACGAATTCACGGCGGAAACAAGGTTTCTGCCTGCGGAGGAGAACTCGACGTGGATGCGAATGTCCGTGCAGAAACACGCAAGCCTGTTGAAAACGTCTTCTGGGAAGAAGGAAAGGCCCCGGCGGGGAAGTATCAGGTGTATGTTCACTACTACAAGAAGCACAAGAAGCGACGCAGCAAGGACCCAACCAAGTTCCAAGTGATTGTCAATCAAGGCGGCGACCCCTTCGAGTACAACGGCGAGCTTTCGATGGGCAACCCCATCATGCTCGTAGCCGAATTCGTCCTCCCCTCTCCAGAAGAACGCGCTGCACGTCGAGCGGAACTTGAATCTGAAATGCAGGCTGCTGGAATCGCCGCACCCGAGGCACAGGAAGCGATTGAGGAAATCGAAGAGCAACGCCAAGCCGACCTGCAAGCGGCTGAAGAAGAACGACTCGAAGAAATTGAGGCTGCTCGGGAACAAGAAGTTCTTGAATCCCGGCAAGCCGCGCAGCGAGCCATGACCGAACTCAAAGCGCGTTTGGAGCGTGAAGGTGCTCAATCCTCCGACGTACAAATTTCCTTGATGTGGAACAATTACAACGATCTGGATTTGCATGTTGTCTGCCCTTCAGGCGAACGCATCCACGGCGGAAACAAGACCTCTGCGTGTGGTGGAGTACTCGATGTTGATGCCAACGTTCGAGCTGAAACGAGAAAACCTGTGGAGAATGTGTTCTGGGAAGAGGGCAAGGCACCAGCAGGGAAATATCAAGTGTATGTCCATCACTACAAAAAGCACAACAAGCGCCGCAGCAAAGATCCCACAAAGTTCCAAGTTATCGTCAATCAAGGCGGCGACCCAATGGAATACAACGGTGAACTGTCCTCCGGGGAGGCCATCATGCTCGTTGCAGAATTTGATTTGCCTTCTCCCGAAGAGCGAGAGGCTCGAAAGCATGAATTGCAAGCTGAAATCGAGCGTGCCGCAGCAGGACTCGAAACTCCAGAAACTGAACCTGAAGACGATGTCAAGGGAGATGTTGAGGATGTTTCGGACATAGACGAGTTGCCAGGTGCCCCTGACCTCGACGCTCTAGGACACAACGAGGAATGATTCACGATATGATGTCGTGAAGTCGGTTGTCTTCCAGAGCCAAGCGAATGGAACGGGCAATTCGACGACCTGTTGACATGAAGCGCTCGTTGATATCTGAATAGGGCGAACCGCCAACAAAGGGGTTCGATCCAGCGACAATACGTGCACTGATTTCAAAGACCTTGAATTCGAGTTGATCTGTCACGATTGTTTCAAGGCAGAACGGTCCTAGCATTCCTCGGGAATTCTCTTCAAGATTGTAGGATGCGGCGACCGTCCCTTCAGCCATCTCGAATGCCTTGGGAAGCAGCGACTCACGAATGACAACGGGCTGGTTCCCAGTTACAACGAACGATGGCTCAAGCGACATTTCTCGAAGATCACGCAGCGAGCCGAGTTTGTAGAACTCATCCACGTTGCTCTCGTCTCGACGGTCCATTGAAAGAAGTTCAAGGCGACCAAGGTTTTTGCCAGCATGGGGGCCTCGGCCTTGAACCTGATAACCATCCTCTGCGGTGGGGTCAAAGAAAAAGTGGAGGTAGTACCTGCACCCGAGCACATATTCTTGGATGGTAAATTCTTCTTCAATGTCCACGTTCCGTCGGAAGTCGCGGTAATCTCTGGCGATGAAGTAACCACGGCCACCTTTGGCGCCGGCATACTTGACGATGACTGGTCCTGCGATGTTGTGAGGGTCTTCAATCACCTTTGGCATGGTGCAGCCACCATCTTCCAGCCACTCACGCTGGAGGGCTCGACTGCTTTCCCAATGCAGGATGTTCCTGTTCCCGAAGGTCGGAACCTCCAAATTTCGGAAATTATTGGCACCGAGGTATTCAACAAGCGATCCATGAGGCACAATGATGACATTCTTTTTCCTGAACCATTCTGCATAGTCAAGCATTTCTCGGTAGTCTTCCAACATGAGCCACTCGTCGGGATCGGCTCCCGGGAAGGCCTTGTAGAAGCGTCGGCGGTTTTCGCCAACTGCAATTCCAAGGGTTCTGAACCCTTCTTGCCTTGCGCCATGAAGGATTTGAAGCGAGGAGTGCGAGGCTACGACGCCAATCGTGATGGCGTCCTTATCGTAGGATTGAAGCCAATCTTTCACCGTATCGAATGCTACGCCCATATGGAGGGGTTTCGTAATCGCTCTATGAGTATTATGTCAGGAGATGATGCAGAACTTGGAGATGACCCACCTTCTGAAGGATGCTAAGGTGTTGGCGAAGGAGGAAGTTTAGTGCTGAGGAGAGTGAAGTATTCATTTGTCCGTTTGCGCTCGTTCATCCATGGCAGCCGACACACCTCAAGTTCGAATGACCTACGGCGGGTACCTCCAACTGGAGGAATTGCTTGCTCTGCAAGACGGTCCCGAAGGATACCATCCAGCCCCTTCAAACGACGAGCTTCACTTCATCATCGTCCACCAGACCTTCGAATTGTGGTTCAAACTTGTCCTTCGGGAATTGAAAGAAGCCCGCGCTCTTCTCACCCAGCCTCGTGTGGAAGAATCCACCATCCCTATCATCGTTCATCATCTAGAGCGTGTGAGCGAAATTTTCCGTCTTCTGGCCGACCAGTGGAAGGTGATGGAGACGCTCTCGCCACAAGATTTCCTTGCTTTCCGAGACCGTTTGGGCACTTCTTCAGGTTTTGAGTCTTGGCAAATGAGGGAATTGGAAGTGTTGCTCGGACTTGAACAGGAACAGAGGGTTGGTGGAATGGATCCGTTGGCTCACATGAAGAAACTGGATGAAGAAGGAAAAATCCCCAAAGACGCCCTGCGTGATTTTGAAGCAACATATGCACATGCTTCTCTCAACGCGGCCCTGACTTCTTGGCTCGAGCGGACACCCATTCACGGTTCCTCTCCCGAATCAGAAGGCGATGCATCCACTGTGCAGGATTACATTCATCGACACATCGAAGCCATGGAGTCTCACAGTGAAGACGTGATTGCCCACATGGTCTCTATTGGGCACGGTACCGAAGCCACCATTCGTCCTCGAATGGCTGCCGGAATTGAGAGCGCTCGACACTTCTTGATGCCTGAAGGAGTTCCAAGCCGGAGCAGGGCAGGGCTGTTGTTCATTGAATCATACAGGGACCTTCCCTTGCTTTCATGGCCTCGGCGCTTGGTTGACAGTTTCGTTGAATTGGAACAAGCCATGCTTCTTTTCCGAACCCACCATGCACGCATGGTTGAGCGGATGATTGGGCGTCGTATGGGGACAGGTGGTTCCAGCGGAGTGGATTATTTGGACGCCACCACGAAGTACCGTGTCTTTGTTGATTTGTGGGCGGTTCGGACCTTGCTGGTCAAGCAAGACGCCCTGCCGTTGTTGGAAAATGAAGCGTTTTACGGCTTCATGACCGAGAACGCCTCTCACTCGTGAGGGTCGATGTCGATTGGAATCAAGTGGTTCTCGTACTCGTAGAGTGCAATCTTCAACGGGTCAAGAACGAAGCGAATTGATGCTTCCTCAATCCCGTAGAGGGAAACGAGTTCTTCCTTGAATTGGTCTCGGAGGATTTCCTCAGTTGCGTAAAGCGGAGCGCCCATTCCAATTTGGAGGGCTCGGGCTCCGATAATTCGTGCGCGTTCAAAGCGGGTGTGTTGGCGTGCTGGCTTCACCATAATCATCACTTGCGATAGACTCGCATGCTTCCGACATAGCGACTCTTTTTGAACCTACCTCACTCTTCGGCCGTAGCGTTTTCAGAATACTGGCCCTCAATTGGCCCAGTAAACCGTCGTTGCATCACCAACGCAGGGAGGAGCAGAGCGAAAAGGAAGAGGCCTGCCATGAGAGCGATCATCCCCGGTGTCATGGTCTCTTTTTTGGTGGTGGTGTTTTGGTCAGAATCACTCAAATCCATCTGCCCAACAGGGGCAAGCGAGGCGACCTCAAGGTGTCGTTGGCCTGGAAGTTCAAGCATGATTACAAAGAATCCATCATCCGTTGTTGACATGTCGGAGAGGTTGATTTCTCCCGTGGAGGCGTTCACTTCAATCATGCTTCGTGCGACTGACGGATGGGTTGTGTTCTCGAATTCGTGGGGGGTTGGTTCGGCATACCAAATCCTCAGCACTCCGTTTTCGGAGGCATTCCACTCGAGGGATTCGTTCTCAATGCGCAAGGATTCCAGTCCGGTCCAGGTTGAGGATGTGTTGTTGAGTGTGATGCCCAGGTCCAATGCTTGTCGCGTGCCAGTCAGCAATTGAGTGCCGTCAACCACCAGTGTGGGGTAAAAAAGCAACCTGAACTCTTGGTCGTAGCGCAATTTTGAATCGGACAGAAACGTGCTATCGGATGGCGATGGATGATGCTGAAGCACCACAGTATCGTTGCGGTGAAGGTTGCGAAGGTCTTGCGAAACCTCCAAACAAGGTTCACACCAATCTGCGCTGTAATATTCGATGAGGTGGTGAGGTTGCTGTGGTTCACATCCATCCTGATTCAGGCAAGTTGCATTGATGATCCGAACATCGAGAAGCGTTCCAGGAGGCGGTGATGTCGTTGAATTTTCGCCCAAGGCGCCGCTGAATGCAGAAGGCATCAACAAGAACAGGATGGCAGTAGCCAGCGCCACTCTCTGATGTCGACCCATGCAACGGGGGGGAGGCATTTGTTCAAAAGGGGTCTGCTCTCACCATCATGCATGGAGACTCCTTGGTGGCGTCGCCCCTCGACCCTCCCGCTCGTCCTCGCGGTGTTGGCGCTGCTCATCGTAGCGGTCGGAGGCTCCATTCGCATCAACGATGCTGGTGAATCCTGTCCGGAATGGCCGACATGCTTCGGCACATGGCACTTCGATGTCTCCGAAGAGGATCAGGGTGCTTACTGGGCGGCCAACCCGGATCAAATTGATTCTCGAGGGGAAGACCACCGGTACACCACGTTCCAAATCTTTGTCGAGTGGTTCCATAGGATGCTTGTGGGGGTCATCGCCGTGCCTATTGTTCTCAATGTGGTCCTCGCCATGCGTCTTCGGAGTGCATATGGCCAACCGGTTGAACGAGCCGCACAATTTTCAGCCGTTATGCTGGCGATACAAGCTACTGCGGGGTACGTAACCGTTCGGTATGACAATGCGGATTGGACGGTGGCCCTGCACCTTTCTCTCGCATGTATCTTTACGGCAGGCTTGGTGTGGCAGTACATCTCTATGCGTCTTTCTGAAGGGGCTGCTTGGTCGTTCATGAAGGCTGAAAACGCCTTCCTTGAGTCGCATTCCAAACGGGCCCATTCCATGACCGGCGCAGTCGGACTCCTCTTGGTCCTCGGCGCTTGGGTCTCGTCTTCAGCGGGCGGGCAGTACAATCAGAGTTGCTCCGTTGGATTTCCTACGGGGTGGCCACAATGCCAAGGCTCCTTTTTGCCCAGTCTCGACGGTCCCGGAATCTTCATCCAAATGATTCATCGTTTGGGGGCCTTGGTTGTTGGATTGGTCTTGGTCCTCGGAGTAAGCAACCTTCGAATGGATGCAAAAGGAGCGGAAGGAAGTTCCGATTTGGTACGACTGGCCGAGATGACCGCAGGCGTCTGGCTGCTCAACGTCATGGTGGGCGGCTCCTACATCATCTTCGCCAAAGTCGGTGATTTCCCTGAATGGCTTTCTCTCCTTCACTTGGTCGTTGGGGTAGCGGCCTTCCTCGTGTCGATCATCCTTACCTTTTGTTTTCGATTTGCCCAGGCGAACCATCATGTCGGGGTTGAGGATGAATGAGCGACGATGCAGTCTCAGAAGGGTCCATTCCACATCCTGGCCTGTTCAAGGTCATGACTCAATTGATGAAGCTCCGTGTCATCATTCTTCTCCAAATTACGGCCATATGTGCCATCCTGATTCACGACATGTTGGCCCGCTATGATGTGATTGACGTTGAGCGTTCTTGGCTTGACACCGTTTGGGTCATTGCCATTACTGTGGTTGGTGGTACGCTCTCAGCAGGCGGTTCAAATTCCATCAATATGTGGTACGATGCTGACATTGACCCACACATGCGTCGAACGATGAACCGCCCTGTTCCGTTGGGTCATGCTACTCCCCGGTTTGCTTTGATGTTTGGAGCCATCATCGCTGTTCTCGGGTCCTCCTTGTTCTTACTTGTTAGCGTGAAAGCAGCGTTTTGGTCCGCGTTCTCCGTCCTTTTCTACGTCCTCGTGTATTCTATTTGGCTCAAGCGAAGAACTCCCCAGAACATCGTTATTGGCGGGATTGCTGGTTCAACGCCGCCTCTTATCGGATGGGCTGCAGCGGCTGGCGATTCCATTTCAGGAAGTAACATGCTGGATTTGGGCTCCCCTATACCCTGGATGCTCTTTTTCCTGATCTTCTTTTGGACGCCCCCGCACTTTTGGGCACTGGCGCTCTACCGTTCTGGTGAATACGGGAAAGTCAACATCCCAATGATGAACGAAGTCAAAGGTCCTGAATACACCGTGAAGCAATCGAAATTTTACGTCATTTTGCTCTTCTTTTTGGGTTCAGTCCCGTGCTTTTGGCCCGAATCCGGTTTGCCTCTTCTCTGGGCATTTGTTTCGGGCGGTCTGACGATGTGGTACGCTCGTTCTGTTTGGGCTATTGATCCGCACGAACCTTTTGATGAGAATGGACGCATGCCGAAAGCTGCCAAATCCTTCTTCAGAAGCCTGTTCTATCTTGGATGGATGTTCCTTTCCCTGGTGGCCATCATGTTCATCCCAAGCGCCTGGCTTGGTCCGCTTGGTCCTTTGTGAATCTTCACACGTTCTCAGTTCACTCTAGAGAGAGGGTGTCGTCCATGATTGGGACTTCAATCGAGGGTAGCGTCTGACAAGACCCACTGCAAGCCCTTTGATCTCTCAATACCTAAGCAATGGGTATTCGGATAAACCCTCTGAACCTACCCGAAAGCGATTATGCCGGGGAATTGTTTAATTTCACCCAAGTCAAGCATTAATTACGCTAAATGACTAATCATGGACATGGGGTATT
>Ga0181379_1000550_pt1 | contig 18360 bp, 25 predicted proteins | sample 2SPOviralmetaG_FD_130115 | JGI IMG/M metagenome (GOLD analysis project Ga0181379, IMG submission 130115) | Marine viral communities from the oligotrophic San Pedro Time Series (SPOT) site, San Pedro Channel, CA, USA - 2 SPOT_SRF_2009-07-10 | ecosystem: Environmental > Aquatic > Marine > Strait... | reverse complement strand
TTTTCCATACCTTGTAGCGTTGAAAATGGTAAACCTAAGTCTTTAGCCATTCTCATTGCTTCTGATTCTACAACTGTTCCTAATTCTTTAAATCCGGATAGTAGGTCTAAGTTCTTGTTTGCTAATTCTTTTTGTGAATTGAGAACCTCAAAGTTTGCTTCTTTCATCTTTCTAGGAAGTTCTAATAATTGCTCGTTTATTTCAACACGACGTTTTTCTATATCTTCAATCTCTTTTTGTCTTTGAATTAAAGCATCGTCATTTGTTTTCTGTATTTCGCCTGTAAGTTTTTCAATCTTATTAAGTTCATTCTTTCTACGAAGCTGAGCTTTTTCTCCTGTTTCAGCAGCTTTAGCTCTAAGTATCTCTGCATCCTCAGCAGATACTGCAGAATTATCAATCTCTTTAATTTTTTCTCTAATAGCTTCTGCTTCTAAGTCAGCAAACTCTAAAGAACCTTGTGATGCAGCTAATTCAACTTTACGTAAATCTTTTTTTAGTTTTTCTTTTTGTAGCTGCTCGTTAGCAGTAAGAAGCATACCTCTACGTATTCTGTCTTCTATCTCTAAGGCTTCAGTAATTAAGTCTTGTTGTTTTCTCTGTTCCTCAAGAGTCATGACTCCTTCGGTGCGATGTTTGTTTTGTAGCTCTGCAATCTCTGCAGTTTTTTCTTGTATGTCTAATATCTCTTCTTCAGAAAGTAATTCTGAAGCTTTGAGTCTCGCTAGCTCTTCACCGAGTTCTACGTCTTCTTGATTGAGGTCTATGCCTTCTTGTTTTAACTCATTCTGTTCTTTGATTGCATCTAAGACATCAAACTCTGCCATCTCAACAGCAAACTTCATTTCTGTAGGTTCAAATATATCATTGATAACTTGTCTCATAATTTCTGCATTCTTAGATAATTGTTCTTGTGCTGTAATCATTCCGTCAGTAACGTCTTTAAAAGGTATTGCTTCTATTAACGGTCCAAATTGTTTAAACTCACCAGTAAGTGATTTAGCTACTTTAAGCATTAATTCTTCGTCAGCTAATATCCTTGCAATGTTTTCATCTGTTTCACCTGTTGCCTCTAAGACATTTTCAAGCTCTATAGCAAGTTTTTCAGTTGGTGTGAGTATCTTATCAAAAGTTGATGCGATAGCTAACATTGCTGTTAGGTTTGTTTTAATTATTTCACCTTGTTCAGTCAAGGCACCTGTTTGTTGGTCAAACTCTCCTGTTAGTTCTTTTGCCATTGTCAGAAGGGGACCGAAAGTTTCTTCTCCTCCAGCTTGTTCCATTAAAGTAACTGCTTCTGATAAATCGTCGAATGTAAACTTGTTGAAGATATCTCCTACTCCAACACTATTTCTTAAAGCACTATCTATTTCTGAACTTAAAGCACTACCTATACCAGCAGCAAACTCTACAGCTTGTTCTGTGATTACTCCATCTTTTACAGAATCACGAAGTGTTTGTCTCATTTCTTCGGGAAACTTTTCTACTAAAGCATTCATAGTTTCTTCAGTAAAGTTTTCTGCAAAATCTCCACCTTGTGACTGCACTTCTTCCAAAGTGTCACCAATACTTACTATGGCTTGATTAAAGCCCTCAAAAGTTTCTTGTTTTTCCCCTAAGTTAAATAGGGTTTTCATAAGCCCAATTACTGTCAATAAAGGTCCCATTAAAAATTTAAGTCCACTAGCTAATTTTCCAGCTATTGTTGAAAGCATACCTCCTGCTTTTCCTGTCCCAGCTATTGCGCCACCTAAAGATTTGAAAAGTTTGACGATTCCGGAACCTAGGACGATTGCAGCTACTTTTCTCATTGCGCTACTCATCTCTTGGAATCCTCTTATAGCACCAACAACACCTTTAGCTATTTGTATCAAGACATCTACAACTTTAGAAACGAAAGGTAAAAATATTTCACCAATCTGTTGACCGGCAACATTCATAATAGATTTAAACTGTGCTGTTTTCTGAGAGACAGTTTCGAACCTAGTCGCAGCTTCTTCATTCAAAGCATTTTGTTCTATAGCTTCTTTATTAGCTAATCTTATAGCTTCTGCTAAACCTTCCGAGTTGTTAGCTAAGGAAAGAAGAGCCCTAGATGTTCTAGCTTGGTTTAGACCTAATGCTTGTAGAACAGCTATAGTTGACTGCCCTTGTGCATTCATTCTATTTAAACCGTCTAAGAACATTTGTGCTGCTCTACCTATGTCAGTTTCTATAAGGTCTGCCATCTCAGTTACCGATGTTCCTGCTACTTCAGCAAATTTAAATAATGCTTGAGCATCACCTTGTTCAGCACCCTTAAGTGCCATAAAGAATTTACCGAGAGCAGTTGCACCAGCAGATGATTGCTGACCAGTTTCTCGCATAGCCGCTGAGAAAGCCAAAACTTCCGTAGCACCTAAACCAGCAACTGAAGCAACAGCACCTAAGTTCTGAGCTAATAATATAATCTCAGACTCTTGTGCAGCTACGTTGTTACCTAACTGAACTAAAATAGCAGCGAATTTGTCTACTTCGTCAGTAGTTTGATTTGTAACATTTAAGAAACGAGCAAGGGATGTAGCAGCTTGCTCACCAGTCATATTTGTTGCGACACCTAATTTACCAGTGACTTCAACGAATTTAGAAACATCTTCAGAAGCAACACCTAACTGACCTGCAACAGAACCTAATGCAGCTAATTCAGTAGCTCTAACTGGTATCTGTGTTGCTAATCTTTGTAGGTCGTCAGCTATTTTCTCAAAAACTTTTGGGTCTTCAACATCAGCCATAGTCTTTTTGACCATTGCGAATGCATCTTCGAATTCAATTGCAGCTCTTGTTCCTGCAACCATACCTACACCAAGTGAGGCTATTATTGCTACTGTTGCAGTATTTATCATACCGCCTATACCAGTAAAAGCTTTTGCTAACCTAGAACCAACTTTAACCGCAACTTTATCCGCGCCGTCTACAGCTCCATCATCAACAGCCGTCTCAAAAAATAACGAACCTGCTTTTTCCACTTTAATTAACTCCTAAATCATTCATTGCTTCGTCTAATGAAATTTGAACTTTGGGTGTTTGATTTTTTTCGTTATTCATTTCTTCTTTGTATTCCTCATACATTTCTTTCATATAAGGAGCATAAAAAGCAGACTCTTCAGAAACGAGACTGAATAATAAAACAACGAACCTTCTCCAAGTAAGAGAAAACGGGTCTAATCCGTAGAATCTTTGGAAGTCAGCCTCAACAGAACTAAATCTGTGTAAAACATCATCATAAGTGATGTTTATTTTGGGGCTTCTTCTTCTCCCCCTTCGGATTCCTCATCATCCTCTTTTGGTAAGATACCGTATTTTTCTAGCAGCCAAGTAAGTAACTCTTCCAATTTTGTCCAAGTTATTCCAGCATTTAGAATCTCATCGTATATCTCATCACCTAAGAGAGCTTTTAACCACTCTCCAATGTTCTTAGTTCCGACTTCACCACTATCGTTAGCTAATCGTAACTGTGTTAAGATGACTTTCGCTGGTAGCTGTGAAGGAACTTTATATTCTTTTCCAGCTACCTTGAAAGTTAACTTATCGTTGTCGGCTTCTTCTACCGCCGAGTCAAAATCTTTATAACTCATTTACCCTCCTCTTGGGTTTTAGACTTCGTCTATAACTTTAAATATGTTTGCAAATGGTGCATCAGAGTTTGGTTTCAACACTTTATATTCGACAGTGATTGTTACCTTCTGAGGTGCCTTTGCGTGAACCATTGAGAACGCTCCAATGTTTACGGCTCTAGGGACTTGAATGTCTCTAGTTTTGGATGTTCCAGCTTCATCATTTCCCGGTGCATTAACTCTTAACAACAATGACTTCTCTTCGAAAGAGTCAGTTGTTGGAGGAACTAATGTTGTGTATCCGGAAGATGGAGTATCAGCTGTTGTTGTTCCACCAGCCATAGCAAACTTTAAACTTCTTAAAGATGCCTGTGCTAGTTCACCAGTGATTCTTACTTCTTGTGCAGTTTTGATTGTCTTAATTGGGTCAATCTCTTCTGCAACCATAATGTCTTCAAAAGTTTTATCGTATTCTAAAGAAAAGCCACCTTCTGAATAACCAATGTTATCCCAATAAGATGCACTTGGTGTAGCTGCTGGGTTCGTTGGGAATGTAGCGTTTGGGCTACCTCCATTTAAGTCACTTTCACTAGCCACGAACAAGTTACCTGTTCCTAAGATTACTTCTGTAATACTTTGTGCCATTTTTTTATTACCTACCTATTACTAACGGAAGAGCTTGTCACTCTTCTTCTTCTACTTCTTCGTCAGTGCCGAACCATTCCTCATCGATAGTTTCTTTTTCTGAAACTAAACTTTTTACTTCACCCATTCCATCGCCTTGGGCAATGAAAGTCGGAAGTAAACTATCACCTTGCTTGGTCTGTGCTTCTGAAAGCCTTTTCCAATCAGACTCTTTAACTTCAGTCCACTCATTTTTTCCTATGATGCATTCGAGTTTTTCATCTCTAATCGCATCAAAATCCCTAATGAATGGGTTTAACTTAATATTTTTCACGTTACCGCTCCATATACCATTACTACTTCTATATTATAGCGTGCTAAACCTAGCTCGGGCTCATCGATACGACCCGGTCCACTTTGATTATAGAATCCGTATATCTGACCAGTAACGCCACCATCCGAAGTATATTTTGTAGGTTGATGGTCAAAACTTTCTTTAACAATTTGATTAGCTAAATTATAAGAGCCTGCATAGTCGGGTTGACCCTTTGTTCCAGCACTACCATATTTTCCTGCATAAGCATCACACATAATAGTTGCTTCATAAATCAAGACTTCATCAGCACTAGGTGTTCCACCCAATTGATGAAAAACTAAGAAAGGAAGGGTTCCGGAACTAGGTAATCTTGTTGCTATTCTTGTGCTAACTAAATCTGTAATAGAAGTGTGAGAAGATGCCCAACTTCTGAATAATACTTCTGCGTCCGGTAAATTCTGTGCCATTATACTTGTTTCGCCTTTCTGATAACATCATCCCAGCTTTCTTGCCTGCTTCTAATACCTACACTTCTAAACTTCTCTTTAGTTCTAGCGCCACCTCTTCTTAACATGGCACCTTTACCTTGGTCAGTAACAGCTTTTCTAGGGTTGCTACTAGTTTTAAGACTATAGACACTTGCTGGAGCTGGGAATAATTTAGAAACAGCTGCTGGTGTTCCGAGACCGAATAATTCTCCAGCACCATACTCTACTCTTGCTGCGTAATCTACTTCTCCTCCACCAATGGTTACTCTTGCTCTTTCTAAGTATCCACCTTTTACTTTTATTGGTTTGTAAATAGTTTTGATAGAAGCTCTAAGTTTTCCTGTTTTTACTGGTGTGTAAACATAAGCATTTCTAGCAATATCTTCTGCTGCGGCTTCAACTATTTGTTGTGGTTTTCTACCATTTAAGAAATCGTGCTTAACACGTCCTCTAACTTTAACAGTTGGTTTAGGTCCTTTGCTTTTACCAGTCATTTTTTTAACAAGACCATCAAATTCTTTTTGCATATTTGCACCCACAACAGACCTAGTTGCACGAGCTACTACATTGTTTCCGGGAATAGCCATAAGAGCTCTACCAGTTACACGACCACCAGCACGTCTAAAATAACGTTCTCCTAATTTAGTAGCATCATTAGCTGCATTACCAAAGATTTTATCTACAGTGTTTCCAATAGCTCTAGCGTCACCAACAATACGACCTGCTTTTAAGAAAGCACTACGAGAAGAGTTAGCAAAGTTAAAACTTGGAACTCCGGGTATTGAGTTATAGTCACCAACGAATAGTGAATATTCATAAAAGAATGTTCTTAAGTCAGCAAGGCTCTTTACCTCATCCATATTCTTATAACGTTTTTTACCGGAGAATCCACCTTTGACTTTTCTAAAAGTTCTTTTAGATGTTGTTAATACTGCTTTGTTAGCCATTAGTAACCCGATTCAGCGATGATTTTTTTAAACATTGTTGCACCAAATCTATCTCTTACTTTGTATACATTTTTGATATTGTAGTAATCACTATCATAAGTGACTCTATCTAATCTTGTTACTGTGGTGTCTTTAGGAACTATAAACTGTATTTCTTGATTAAATTCTTCTCTTCCCTCTACATCTACTTCAGTAGAGCCTTTATCTTTTCTGACTACTTTACATTGAACACTTGTAGCTGAGTTACTGAATGTCGCAGAAGAGTTACCTCTATCATCTACACCACTACCGGATAGTGATTGAATGTCTATTGACTCGTTTAATAATGCTGTTGAAAGTATTGGCATAATGTAATTATACCAATAGAAAAGCTCCCCACGGATGAGGAGCTTTAGCTAAATATGGAATACCCTTACTACGAGTTAGATAAAGTATATCCTTGCTCTAAATAATAATCAAGGGTTTTACCCTTAGCTATATCAAAAGCATTGTCTTGCCCTTTGAGTTTCTGATACTCACTTTGAAACTTCTTGCAATATGTTTGCAGTCCTGTAGTAGCTTTAGTGCTAACTCCAAATTCAGAAGCTGGTAAAGGACCAATTTCCGGTATAGATGCACAGTTCTTAGTTTCTACAGTAGGAACAGTAACCTGTGGTCTTTTATCGTAATACGTTTTAACCATAGTTTTAACTGCTTCTTTAGAACGACTGCCGTAGCCGTCTTGTGAATTCCTATCTTTATAAAATTCTGTGATAGGTAATACTTCTCCAGTTATTTGACACTTTTTATGTGTAGGGTGTTTCTTTTGAAACTCTACATACTCAAATGCATCATTTAACTTTTCTTGTAAATCTGAGTGCTCTTTGCACCAAGATAAAAATTTACGTTTTCCAACACTAGGATATTTTTCATAAGTTCTTGCAGTAGATACAGTTCCCTTCCCGCTGCGTATATACTCTATAATTTCTTCTGCAATCTCTCTATTGAAACTACCTCTAGGTGGCACGTCTAGTTGCTCCCTTAGTTGTCGAACTCTCTCGTGAGATAAACCCCATTCGGATGCCCATTCTCTAAGAGTTTTGTGTGGATGTTTTTTGAACAACCACTCCATTTGCTCGTAACTAGGTCGATAAGTCGTCTTGTCATTATCTGTTATCATAGTCTCACTATACTAGTGCTTGTATTATTTGTCAATAGAAAAAGTTTATTTTCTTGTTATTCTGTTAAAAACAGTGTATAATGGGAGTAGGACAGAGGAGGTTGTATGGACACAACCAATGCAGAACTAATAGCTATTGACGAAAAACAAAAGTTATTAAAAGTTCAAGATAAGACGATATATATCGCTTGGAATAAGTATGCAAACTGTTGGGAAGCTGAACTCTTTATGGAGAAGCAAAACCAATATGGCGAGTTTGTAAACGAGTTTGTTACTGGAGTTACCGGTAGCAGTGAAAGCGACGTTTTATCAAAAGCAATTAAATTAAAAATAGATAGTTGACATTTCTGCTTTGTTGTGCTATGTTTATAGTATGACAAAGAAAGAGACTAAATGATAGCAGAATGTTTAATCTTCCTTGCGACAGCTTTACCCCAAAATAGCTTTATAACTACTGATTACGTAGAAAATTACCAATTTTGTGATTCAATCATCACTCGTGATGTAAGAGAACACTCAGAATTGTTGTTAGAAACTTTTAAAGACCCAATACAACTAAACACTGCAATTAAAGTAATTTGGTGTGAATCTAGAGGAAATACCAATGCATTAAGAACTGCTGAGGGTAATGATGACTCGGGGCTCTTTCAATTTGTATCTTGGACTTGGAATTGGATTGCAGAAGAATATGACCTACCAATGTGGGATGAATGGGTAGTTATGCGTTATGGTAAACCATACACTGGACCTACTTCTAAATCAGCCGTAGGTTTTGAATTCAAAAAAATACAACATACAGAATATTACAACATCCAGTTTGGGTATTTATTATCACAAGATATATACAGTCGTTCCCAATGGAAAGACTGGTCAAGTAGCGAATGGTGTTGGAAGAGTGACGCTACATATGTTAATAAATTAAGAAAGGAACAAAATGCTTAGTAAGTTAAATAAGTTTTTTGATAATCTAATAGATAGAGCTATGACTTTTGTAGCAATGAGAAGATGGGAAAAAGAAAAGCGTAATATAGGATTTCCCGCAGAATGGTTTGAGGAGGAAGAATAATGGCTAATCAATTTAATATAACTGGAAGAAGTCACTATGAGGCAAGTCGACAAAGTAAAATTTTTGACAAAGGAAGACTTTGTGTCAAAGAAGATTGTGTAGTTACTTTAAGTAAATACAATCCTTCAGATAAATGTTATCTGCACTCACCAAAAAAAGCTGGACGTGTCCGTGGACACAAGAATCCATTGGAGGATTAATAATGTTTGGATTAATACTTGGAATAGTAATTTTAGGTGGGGGTAGTAATGTAAACGCTATGCCTACAATGTATTGGGATAATTTTACAGAAATATATTGTGAAGACTTAGACCCGTCTACACCACCATCAGATTGTCAACATAGAGCTGACTATACAGACTCTATATTTTGGTATGAGGGTGAAATAGTAGATGAGCACGATGATTCAATTATGCCGGAAGATTGTTTAATATCTGAGATAGAAAGTGGTAGTTGTGGATACGGTATCCTTGGATACTTTAATCCTTAAAACTGGACTTTTCTTTTAGCAGCTTTGTTGGCTTTGTCTTTCATTGACTTACTAGCACCATTAGGATTACTATTCCAGTCAACGCCAACAGTTCCATAGAGATAAACCCTAGTGCTAATTTGTCTAGTAGAAAGTGCTTTACATTTTTCACATTTAATCTTTGGTTCGTCGTGTATTGAATGCTGAACTTCAAACAAATGTTCACATTTAGAACACTTGTAATCGTATCTAGCCATTACTTCTTTTTTTTAGCTTTAATCGGGAACTTTTTACAAACTGAAAGATACCCGTTTAGAATTACATCCATATCATCAACAAGATTTACTTTTTGTAATCTTAAAGAGTTCATTTGGTCTAAAACAGCTTCTTTAAATTCAGCATCATCTATTCCACGAAGATAAGCTATTCTTTGTGCTTTATTTACTTCTATATCCATAAAACTAAGTCTAGTCGAGAATGGATGCCGATGTGAAGTATTGCCTCTTATATTTTGATAATACCCTCATATCCATCTCGTTTAGTATGCCTTCATTTAGTAAATTTGGAATACTTTCGTATGTTGCTGAATAATCACCTAGTGATTCTTGTCTAACTAAGTTAAAGTTAGCATCCGTAGAGGTGTCAGCATTATGTGTTTTAACTTCACCTGTTGGTTGTTGTGCTGATAAAGCAGCTGCTGTAACAAACATCTTGCCAGCACCTTTAGCACTAATAAACTTTAAATCTTTAGGAATGTCTTCTGCTGTTGCTTCTGAATCAGAATATCCAGCAGAATAAACGATAGTCACATTTTGAAGTCTTATTGTGGACCATCTTTTGTTATTTGTTTTACGAACTCTACCCTCGGCTTTGTAAACTACAAAGTGTTCATCGTTTCCTTCAGTTAACGCAACTGCATCTTCTGTAACAGATGTTACAGCTACTATCGGAGCTGCTTTTGTATAAAACTCTTCTTCATTGGTCCCATCTAAGGTTTCACTAATAGAAGATGTATACTCAAGCTCATAGCCTAAGTAATTTTTGATTGCTGCGTCAACTGCGGGTATAAAAATGTTTGTTATAGCTGTTTCGTCAGCTGAAGACATATCTACGCCAATAACACTCTTAACGTCAGAAACTGTTGATAGTGCCATTTAAAGACTACTTGTCTTCTGTGTCTTCGGGTTTAACGGCTTTATTTTCTACTTTTTTCTTAGCAGCTTTTTTCTTAGGAGCTTTTTCTTTTTTACCCCAACCGTGAAATTCTAAATATTCCATTGAATACTCTTTACCGGCTTTAGCTACATTAGATGGGTTACCTTTAGGAACATCATTGACGTTACCTTCGAATAATGAACCATCTGCCATTTTCCAAATATCTTTTTCTACTTTTATATATTCCATTTAAATCTTTTTTTCCTTCTGTTTTGATTTGAAGGGGCAGAATAATCCACCCCTCCAAAAATTTCTTAGAATACCTCTTAGAAAGCGGTAATCTTTGAGAATGCTTCCTGTCTGTAGACAGCAAGACCGACTCTCATTGTTGCTCTAATAGCTAATTTTCCTTTAAGGAAGAAGTCACTATGTGAGTCTGATACAGCAAGGTCAATTCCTTGTCGCATAACAACGTGAGCAGCTTCTCCACCACCGAATCTACCAACGAGAACTGTGTTCTCAGCGATAGCTGTTGATGGAACGACTGGGATACCCCAAATTCTTGGTTGAGGTGCATCACCGAAGCCACCACCAACAACGAAAAGAGGATTCTTAGCAGCATAACCTGCTGAAGATGTTCCTGCGAAATCGCTTATTGAGGTAACAACTTGATACCAGTCATTAGGGTGCATAACGATTGCATCCGGCTCTACAAATCCACCAGTTCTGATGTTTGTAATTGCTTGATACAAAGCCCCTAATTGCTTTAACTCACCGGAGTAGGAACCGTAGGCAATTGCGTCTACGTTTGTTTTACCAGCATCAAGGATACCCTCGATGTTTGGTGCAGTTCCGTCTCCACTTAGAAGTTGGCTATCAAGCCTTAACTTCATCATTGTGGCGAGCCTTGAGTTTACATAACCTTGAATTCCACTTACATCTGCAAGAAGTTCTTCAGTCACAGGCAAGAAAACACCAACTTTTCTGATTGGTGCAGTTTGCTCTGTGAAGTCTAATGCTCCCTCTGCTGTTGTAGCTTCTTCAGCTTGTTCAGCAGCGGCATTTGTGAAGGTTGTTTCTTCCATATATGCAAAGGAATTTTGGTCTGTTTCGATTTGGTCGAATAGACCAATGACTGCATCGGGGTCTCTAAGAGCTTTCTCTAAGATTCCCGGCTGTCTTAAAACTTCCGGAGCGAAAGAGTTAGTGGTTCCAGCACCTAAAGTAGTTTTATAACCCATTGGGCTAAATCCTACTGTAGAGTCTACACCTTTAACTCCGTCTGACTTGTAGTTTTGATAAGCAGCAGACTTAACGAAAGCTTCACCAATGTTGGATGGTCCAGCTTGTGGTTCTTCAGAAGCATAAACTTCTGTATCCATAGCTTTTTCATTCTTGGCTTTGCTTTTCTCTAAGTTAGCTGTATCAACTAAATCAGCGAGTTCGGTGTTTAAACCATTGATAGCATTTTTTTGCTCAGCAGAATACTTACCGTCTTCTACTGGGTTATCAAATACTTCTTTTAACTCAGCACGCTTCTTGGAAATTTGTTCTTTATAATCTGACATTATATTTTTCTCCAAAATAACTTATACTTATACTATTCGTCTTCTTCAAGCTCAACAATTATAGATTCTGCAATTGTAGCTTGAGCTTCTGCAAAAAGAGCTTCGAATTCACTGTCAACCTCTTCGAGTTCAACAATTTCTTCTTCCTCATCTGCAGTATCTTCCTCGGGTTCAGAATCTTCCTCTTCTTCAACTTCAACTGTTTCAGAATCTTCTGTAGGCTCAACTTCTGTCTCAACAACTTCAGACTCTTCGGCTACTGCCTCAGACTCTTCTGCTACTGGAACTTCTGCTTCAACTACTTCAGCTTCTGTATCAATTTCAGCTTCCGGAGTATCTTCTTCGGAACCAAGAATTACATCTAGCTCTTGCCAAGCATCATCTAAATCGCTTTGGACAGCTCTAAGAGCTGACTCAGCTTTAGCCGATAAATTCCTTCCATCTTTAGAACGTAAAACACTAATTGCTTTAGTTCTAACAATAAGGCTATCCAATGCTGCAAGCACATCTTTCACCTCATCAGAAAAACGAACTCCTTGCAAGCTGGAATCATCTTCTGAACTTTTCTCTTCAGATACTTCTGTTTCAACAACTTCTGTATCTTCTGACAAATCTTTTTCGTCACCACTAATCATTTCTTCATATGATGAATGAGTAGAGCAAGGCATATATACCTCTTTACCATCCACAGAATGAGTATGAGTTCCGGAACATCCTAGTTCCTCTGCTCTTTTTTTAGCATCTTCTTCGTTATCAAAGATGTCCTCATCATTTGCGGCTTTTTCATCGGAGCTAGATTCATATACTGACTCTTCACCTGTTTTAATGGCTAGTGTGTAGGTCTGCCTATTGGCTCCTACAAGAACTGGTGATACTTCGTATACTTCTAAATCTTTTAAGTATCGAACGTCTCCTACTGATTCCCCATCTTTTTTGAATTCTGCGACTTCATAGTCATTAATTCTGAAACCGAAAGACCATTCTTGTAAGTCACCCATTTCTTTTGCAAGATTATAAGCTTCCTTACCAGCCTCAGTTCCCATAAAAAATTTACCTTTGAAGACTGCTTTGTCGTCTTCTTGAACTATTTTACCTTTTCCAATTGGTTGGTCCCACTTGTGTGCGAATACCATTGGAACTTGGTCATCTTTAAATCCGGATTTTATTGCTCCGGGAACGACTACATCGCCGTCACTATCTAAGTTATTGAAAACAGAAAATACTGCTTCAACATTTCCTTTTTCATCGTCAGTGGTTTTGAATGACACTGACTTTGTGAATTTTTCACTAGCCATAAAAAATTAACTCCTTTTATACTCTTTTATTTTAACTTGTCAAATCGTCGTTGTTTCCAGCTATAAGGTTTATAGCTTTTTTACGACGGTCATCTTCTTTCTTTTTCTGTTCATTTACGATTTTTTTCATAGTGCTAACACCGGACTTAGTTACACCGCCCCATTTCATAACGGCAATGATTCCATTTAGTCTAGTGTTTCCGGAGTGTCGGCTCATAAAACGTTCTCGTCTTTTTACCCAAGATAATACTGACGCACTTCTATCTCCACCTTTATATTTCGTCCAGTTTCGATATGCATCATTTCCAGTGAAGGAAGTAGGTGGGTTGCCACCGGTTCCTGCTCTTTTCCATATGCTCGGGTAATTCTCTTTTAGATTCTTGACATAAGCGTGGTCGGGGAATTGTTTAAAATTCGAGTTGCTTAAGCTAATTTTTTGGTTATCTTCAGCTGAAGGGAAACCAGTAATGTCGTCTTTTGCTTTTTGTTCCTTACGCCAATCTTTAATCTTTGTTAGTTTAGAAATTGGCATAGTGACATTTCTATCAGTCTTTTTGTGTGAACCATCTTCCATAATTGCCCAAACCATCATTGAAGCTTCTTCTTTTTTTACAGAAGTGACTATACCGTGAACGGTTGATGGTGGGTCGGGGTCTTTATTTATGGACCAGCTAACAGCATCACCAATGTTTACTGATTCTGCTTTTGCTGATTTCTTAGAACTTAAAGGATGACCACTAGGGAGTAAGTCTTGGTCAAAAGCAGTTCTTGGGAACTTACCTTTCAATCCTTTAAGGAATGCGTTAACTCTAGCTACGCCCCATTGGGTTGCTGAAGAAACATTACCTCGCACTGAAGCTGGGTTAGTTCTATAGGCACCAACACCTCGTCTGAATACAGCTGCCAACATTCCATAGCTTGCTCTATACTTTGGGTCTTTTGCATTGTGGTCTGTTACCTTTTTTTGTAATACTTTTTTAACTTTAGCAGATATTGCTGCTTTCTCATCCATAAGGGAATAATCCCCTTCAGAACCTTTAAACTCCATAGTTAAGTCAACGGTTACATTTTTTTTCTTCTTAGGTTTTTTACCAACAACTCTTTTAGTTCTTCTTACTTGTGGCTCAAATCCAGTTGTATTGAGTGTAGCTTTCTCGTCATCTTCAGATGGTTGTTCCGGAGGGTTTTGCTGGCTCTCATTTATTTGAGTCATAACTCCAGTCTCCCCCACTGGAACAGCCACCATATTCAATGGTCTTAAGAAAACTTCGTGACTTTCGTCTGCCTCTAACCCTAAACTCTTTCTTGCTTCTGAGATAGTAACGAAACCACCTTGCACACCGGAGTTCATTGTTAAAACTTGTTCTTTTTTATCTGAGGCTAAAGCTCTTACTTCTTCTAAGTCATACTGACAGACCATTGAGTAGTCATTTTTTTCAAATTCAGTATGTAATATTTGATGAGTTAATTCTGAAGCAACAGCATTCCATAAAGGAATCATCTTTTGTTCAGTAAAGAATTCTCTTAATTCTTTTGTATTGTTATACGTGGCTGCGTCCAATCCAGCGCCGAGTCCAGCGAGAATTGCCGGAACTCCAAGAACAGAGGATACTCTTTCTTCCGGCAGTCTTCTCAATGCAGTTAGGTTCATCTGTTCCGGTGTGAATGAGACTACGTCTACATCCATAGCACCAGTCATAATCATTGGTGCGCCTCTGTTGGCTCCCGAGAACTTAGATTTAAAAGCTTGAGCTATTGCTTCGGCTTCTTCCCTAGAAGGACCACCCATAGTGTCATCTTTTGGACTTAAGATAACGCCGGGAACAGCCATATTGTGTAACAAGGCAACAGCAAATTGTCCTGCTGCTTCATCACCGGCTAATTCTCTTAATACTGTTCGTATTGGAGCAAAGCCTCTTCTATGGTCGTCCGGGTCCATACCTTGACGAATGTGGACAACATTCTCTCTTGGTAATTCTATAAAATCTTTTGTTAGGGAGTTTGTTTGTTTCACTGCGTAATATTCGTAGTGAGTAATTAATTCTCTTTCATTCCCTCTTACTTTGACATAAGAAGGCATCAAAGGTATCAACTGAACTACTTCACCTTTGTTGTTTCTGCTTTTCATAAGGAATGCATCTCCGTGAGCAGATAAAGAAGTAACAATGTAGTGAGCTAAGCTTTGTCCACTAAGGAACTCGTTAGGTCTTGTTAAAAGGATTTCCATTGGATGTGAGGGGACTACTTCTTTGCCACCCTCTACTTTTTTATAAACTTTTAATGTTGGTTCAGCAAAAGAAGTTGCTAGAACATTAAGACAAGCAGTCACAGCAGAGTTGCCTAGACCATCACCCATATCGTCTATTAGTTTTTGTGGGAAGTGTCCCGATTGTGTGTTGTAACCAAAATTACTTGTGAGCATAGAATCGTTACGGTCATAAGGACTTCCCTTTGTTCCAGTAACTGTTCTCTTTGGTGGAGCTTGTAGATAATCTACTGCTTTTCTATATAAACTTTTCTCTTCAGCCATTTAATACGCTTGCCATTTCCTCTTCTTGTTGCCAGCTAATGTAGCATAAGCCAATGTATCCACGATATCATCGTGAACACCAATTGGAAAAGTGAGTAGCTCTCGCTCCACTTCGCTGACCCAATCTGCATTTTTAGGAAAGTAAACCAATCCTCTTTCCATCTTAGCAGACAAAGGAAGTGCTCGTGAGCGCTTATCTTTATCAGCTCTAAGTTCTTTTATTTTTATACCTTGTCTCCTTGCGAACTGAACTATGGCTAATTGATAACCAGCTCTTTCAATTCCCACCCATTCAAGATTATGTATTCCAACCATTCGTTCTATTTGTGGAACTATGTCGGGAGCTTCAACTCTATCTCTAAACATATCCAACATAAACAACTTGTCATCTTCTGAGTGATATCCAAAAACAGATATAACTGTATAGTCAGCTGATTCTTTTGTTGATACAGCTAAGTCAACAGTGGCAAATCGTTGTAATTCACTTTCTTTATATTTTTTACCATCAGCCCATATCGTTCCGACTCCTTGTTTAAAATAGTTAAACCAAGAAGAACGAAATATTTGAGCACCTTCGGAAATAAACTCTGCGAGATACTCTTGAGCAAAAACTAATTCTCCTAAGTCTTCTCTTGCTGATTCGACTTCTTTTGGGTCAATAATAGGATTAGAGACTGTTGGATACTGGAATCGAGCCCAGTCTTCTGCTGTATCTGCTTTTTCCCATAAATGATAAAACCAATTGTCCATTCCAATAGGAGTAGAGATAAATAATGCAGAACCTTTATTTTCTGTAAGTGTAGGTCTTAATACTTCGGTCCAAGTTTCTTCTCTAACGAAAGCTGCCTCATCCATAACTAGATAGTTCAAACCTTCACCACGAAGACGTTGAGGGTTATCTGCAGATTTAACTGATATAGAGCCACCACTAGGAAATGTTACTTCCATATCTCCAAGTTTTATATTAACTCCAGCGTCTTTAGGAAACTCTGATGCTGCTGCTACTACATCACGCCAACCAACTCTAGCTATTGCGAATGTTGGAGCAACCCACCAAACACGACCACCATCAAGTGCTTGCTCTAAACAAAGTTGCACACCTAATCTAGATTTACCAAATCGACGACCGGCACAGAGAATCTTCCAACGTGCTTCGTCATCTTTAACTGTTTGTTGAGCCTCGTGTAAAGGCGGAAAATCTATTGTAAATTTTTTTACATCGGGGTCTTCTATTGTTTCTAAATAATCTCGACTCATCTTAATTAATTATACTAATGCAAAACCCCACTAATGCGGGGTTTCACTTCGACAACAACATTTAGTCTATGACTAAATTAAATAGGGTGACTTAATAACCCAATAGGAGGATTTAATAAGTCACTTAATTATACCTATTGTTTAAATTTACGTCAACTATTCTTCTTCTAGAGAAGTAAAAGCTTCACCTAAATCTTTAATAAGACTTATTTCTGATTCAGAAAGTTTGCCATTGACAGATTTTGTCCATATTTCAGAATATAAACTAGTGCTATCACGATAAATAGATTCAGCTAATAGAATCTTTTTGGCGTTGTAAAGTCGTTTAAGTTTATTAACTTTACCTTTATAAGCATTTGTTAAGAAGAATAAGCTAAAAAAGAACGATGACAACACTACTGGAGAGCTTGAATCGTTAATATCTTGCCTAGTCCATTGCTTATGTGATTTAAAATGATGCTTAACATAAGATACTGCAGAGCGAAAGCTCTTCTTAATCCAATGATAAAAGAATCCATTCACATAAGACAACCAAGTTTTTTGGTCCCAGCCAATATGACCAAACCAAAAACCGGGTTCCTCACCATTGTGAGCGTGTCCATTGTGTGAATATAGGACTGCATCGTTGTTCAACCAACGAGCAAATTGATGACTATGTTTGTGACACAACCTAAAGTATGCTGGTTTTTCGTCGAATAAATCGATGAAATCACCATAACCACCTTGAGTGATTAGGTCTAAAGCACCTTCGTTGTTTGTATCGTGGGATTTCCACTTACATTTACGAACAGCACAGCCATCTACGTGATATTCGTATCTTGGTCTTTCAACCAAGTCTTCAGCGTTTACATCACTGTTATTATTAGTTAACATTTTTCAATGCCTTTCTACTTGTTATTACTTTCCTCATTCATACTGTAAACACTATAGGATTCCCACTCATACGAAATTAATCGCACGTAAACAAACAGGGGTCGTAGGAACCCTAACTATTTACAGGTCTTCTACAGCTTCTCTAGTAGAGTCGATAAACTTCAACATATCATCATAAGTTCTATCTTTAGGATGAAAGCCATCGTTTAACTCTTCAAAAGTTTTTCTATCGTCTTCAACTTCATATAAGTCAAATACTCTTTCGAATATAGCTGAGTCTTTTGCATCGTATTCTCTTAATTCAATATCTTCTTGTGTTAAAAGCGTTGCTAAAGGAATGACCGGTCCACCTTCTTGTTTAAGAACTAGAACCACTTCTCTTCTTTTAGTCTCTGTATTAATAGCTGAGCCAACGGTTAGCTTATCAGAAACGTTCTTTATCATCTGAACTTTCTCATACAACTTACCTAAGCCTCTTTTATAATCTTCACTCATTATTCCTCCTCTTGGAATTTTCCTATTGATTCAAACTTCATATTGAAGTTCGGGTGAATAAATTCCAAATCACCTTCTACTTTTCGTTTTGCGTCATCGTAAGAATTAGCAAATACTTTTTTATGCCCTTTGAATGTAACTACGTATTTCTTCATACGTAGCTCACTTTATTTTTGTGCTTAAGTTTCATAGTCCACCTTTTCTGTATCTTTGCGTGAATACCTACTCCGTAAGGTCTGTCATATCTGTAATGAAGACGATACAAAATATTATGTTGTAACTTCCAAGCTCTCCAAACTTTATTGGAGTAGACAATACCTTGTTCATCAGCTTGAATGTTCTTAGAGCTTACAGCCCAAGCCCACATCAAGTTGCTAAACCATTGGAATCTAAAACTAAAGTTTAATTCCTTACCGTCAATCTCACAGAACAACTGATAAGGAAATCTGCCGTGGGCTAGACTAGCTAGCCTACGGAACAAATATTTATCCATTAGTAATCACCCCAGTTCTTTTGGTAAATTTC
>Ga0181379_1000549_pt1 | contig 18396 bp, 37 predicted proteins | sample 2SPOviralmetaG_FD_130115 | JGI IMG/M metagenome (GOLD analysis project Ga0181379, IMG submission 130115) | Marine viral communities from the oligotrophic San Pedro Time Series (SPOT) site, San Pedro Channel, CA, USA - 2 SPOT_SRF_2009-07-10 | ecosystem: Environmental > Aquatic > Marine > Strait... | reverse complement strand
TCCTTTACACATGGGTAGTGTTATCAAAGCAGGTAGAGAAGTAGTTGGTAGGTCTGGTATGTTTATTACTAAGAAAAGGTATGCTATCAAATGCTTAGACATAGAAGGATATCAGCCTGAAGGTGGTAAACTTAAAATTATGGGAATGGATATCAAGCGAAGTGATACTCCGGAGTTTGTACAAGACTTCTTAGAAACTATACTTGATGCAACATTAGAAGGCAAAAGTGAGAAAGAAGTTATACAAATGATTAAAGACTTTAAGGAAGTATTTAGAGCATTGGAACCTTGGAAGAAAGGTATGCCTAAGAGAGCAAACAATGTGACCATGTACACCAAGAAGTACAATAGACAATTAAAAGGTCCTGGTTCTAATGCAACATTATATAAACTTGATGCACTAAAGAATGAAAGTGAAAACAAAATGATTCCAGGACATGTAAGAGCAAGTATTAATTGGAATAACTTATCGTTTGCTAATAGCGATAATTACAGTCTAAAGATTATGGATGGTGCTAAGGTTGTTGTTTGCAGACTTAAAAACAATCCAATGAATTATACAAGTGTAGCATATCCTACAGATGAAATGCACTTGCCAGACTGGTTTAAAGAATTACCTTTTGATGAGGAAGGTATGGAACAAGCCGTATTAGATAAAAAGATCCAAAATGTTTTAGGTGTTACAGGTTGGGATTTGAATTCGGCTAATGATAGTAAAACACTAGAAACATTTTTTGAATTCTAAGGATAAAATATGAACGACGAATATATGATTCAAACAGACTTATTTAATACAACAACTACAACTACAATAGATACATCTATTACTGGAGTTGCTCAATCTCCATATACAATAGATACAATTATATCAGACCCACTTACAACATCAGGTGCATTTACTTTAAGTGCTGACGATACAATTACACTAGATAGTTTAGACATGCGTCGTCCTTTAACAGTAGGCGACACAGATTTAACAGAAGATAAATTAAAAGATTTACTAGTATTATTAGACATCATAGGTGAACTAGATGATGATAATCCTATTAAAGAGATGTTTAACTGTAAAAAAATGTTAAACAAAATTAAAGGAGAATGACATGGTAGCAAGTAAAGACCCAGGCAAAGGACACTTTTATGTTAGTTTAGTTAAAAGCGGAATCCGTATTTTAGCAGGAATTAGTTTAGTGTTTGGCGGAGTTATGTTAGCAGGAGCATTATTAATTGGTGCAGAGGTACTAGGGATTGTCGAAGAAATTGTTTAAAAATTACTTGACTTGTCTAAATACTTACTGTATAATAGATTAAAAATATTATTGGAGATAAAATGGCAGATAATTATATTAAAGACGTATTGAAGGATGTACTAAGACATACACATGACTTAGGTATCTTTGAAATGGTCAAAGTGAAAGGATCGTCTGAAGAGACAGGTGTTGAAACTGTTGATGCAGATAAAACAGTGATCCTAAAAGGTACATTGAACAATCCTGTCGTAGACTTTATTGATGCAACAGTTGGTTTAAGTTCAATGGGTGTATTAAAAGGGTATATTCAATATCCTGGATTTGAAGATGAGAACGCAACTGTTCAAGTTAAAACACAAGATAGAAATGGCGAGACTGTTCCTACTGAAGTAGAGTTTATTAGTGCTGATGGCACTGATGCACATTACAGATTTATGTTAGCAGACGTAATCAATCAACAACTTAAAGATATTAAGTTTAAAGGTGCAGAGTTTGATGTAACAATTGAACCTACACAAAAAATGTTAAAAGATTTAACATACTTTAATAGTATCTTAGGAGCCTATGAAGCAAACTTTAGTCCTAAAACTGAAGATGGAGCATTGGTATTTAATGTTGGTGATGGTGCTAGTAACAGAACAAAGATTGTTGTCAACAATGATGTTGAAGGCGAGATTAATACTGATTGGAACTGGCCCTTAGATGTTGTGTTAAGAATTCTAAGGCTTGGAGACAACTCTACAATTGATATGAGTTTTAACAATCAAGGCTTACTACAAATTAAAGTAGATAGTGGTATGGGTGTTTATACTTACTTACTACCTGCGAGGTCCTAATGAGAGATTTATCCTCTAAGCACAGTGATTACGCAACATTCTTGCCAGCAATCAGTGGATTCTTTACAGAGCTATTGGGCAGATGTAATAGTGTGGAAGGATACATTCCTAATGTAGATGGTAGAGACAGAGTTCCTAAAGGTTTTGAACATGGCTTTGAAGGAATGAACTTCTTAGATAAAGATAAAGGTTACTACTATTACAACAAAGCACTTTATAGTGCCGGTCATGCCTACTTAGATTTAGATAAGAGTGCTGTAATGGAACACATTATACAAGGCAGAGACAGAACAAATACAACTATTGTTGGAGACTCAGGTGGTTTCCAAATTGGTAAAGGTGTTATTAAGTTTGACTGGGAAAACTTTTTTGAAAAACCAGGTGATGCAGGATACAAAGGCGATGCCGATAGAGTCCGTGCAAAAATCCTTGCTTGGTTAGAAGGAACAGCAGACTGGAGTATGACATTTGATGTACCAAGTTGGGCATGTAAGCCTGGCTTTAGAGAAAAGACTGGACTACAGAACTTTGATGAATGTTTAAAATGTACTACATTTAACTTAGATTGGTTTAAAGATAATCGCTTAGGTAATACTAAATGGTTAAATGTATTGCAAGGAACATATTGGGAAGATGCAGAGCAATGGTATCAAACAGTTAAGCCTTACTCACAAGGTCCTGATGGACTAGAAGGTTGGGGCATGGGTGGTAATAACATTCGTGACATGCATATGGTTCTTAAAAGACTTATTACTATGCGTGATGATGAACTACTACAAGACAAAGACTGGATTCACTTCTTGGGTACAAGTAAACTTGAATGGGGTGTAATGCTTACAAGCATACAAAGACAGTTAAGAGAACATGTAAACCCAAACATTACAGTTAGTTTTGATTGTGCTAGTCCATACATCAGTAGTGCAAACGGATTAGTGTACACTAGAAATAAAATTACAAGTGAACAAATGAGTTACATTATGGAGAAGTGTTTTGACAATAAAGCATTCAGTCACTTTAGTCCAGGTAGACTATCTGAAAATCCTTTCCCTTGGGAGAGTGAGATTGGTAGAAGAGTTACAACTGGTGATGTTAATTGGTATGCTCCTGGTATGTTAAACAAAATAAACAAGGAAGGCAAAACATCTTGGGATAGTTTTACTTATGGAATACTAATGGCACACAATGTTTACATGCACATTAGAGCAGTACAAGAAGCAAACAGTTTGGCAACATTGGAATGTGAGAACTATCAATTAGATTGGAGACATTGGCAAAAGAAAGGTAAGAAACTTAATCAAGAAAGCCTTTATACTCCTAGAAATATGTTAATGTTTGATACATTTGTTAAAGAACTATTCACAAGTAATGATCCATTTAGGTTATTAGAAGATGCTAAACCATTTTTAGATGATGTTAGCAATAATAAACATAAAGACCATGATAGTGCATTTAAAAATAGTGCGGCTAGTATGTTCTTTGATGAGGAAGTCGAACAACAAGTTGAAGGTGAGTTCGATGAATTACAGGAACAAGCACTAGATAATCTAGTGGAGGAGTTATAATGATTGCTATTTTAAGCAAAGATGATTTTAGGGAGTTTGGTTTAAGAGTAGATGAACTTGTATCACAAGGATATGAGTTACCACATACTGTTGAAGCACTTCCAGATGGCACATTCAAAGTTGAACTACATGGTGAGCATGACTTTGAAGAACTTGATACATTAACTAATTCAGAATATGCGAGTTAAATGAAAGCATTATTAATAGGCGCAGGTGGTATAGGACAGAATGTTTACTTGCCACAACTTGTAAAGAAAGGGTTTATTGTTGAAACAGTAGACTCTAACTTACCTGCGACTTTTGATAATATAGATAAAGTAGATAAGACTTATGATGTTGCAGTAATATGTACACCTAATTTTACACACTATGAACTAGCAACACACATTGCTAAAAAGAATATTGCTCCTATTATATTTGTTGAAAAGCCTGGCTTTGCAACTGCTGATATATGGAGTAATACTGTAGAGCAATACAGAGCAACTAAGTTTATCATGTGTAAAAACAATTTATATAGAGATACACAAGGTGCTATTACAAGTTATACTAATGATACTTCTTCAGAAAAAATGTTAAGGATAGATATTAATTGGCTTAACAATAATAGAGTTCCTAACCCAGGTGGCTGGAGCACAAATAAAAAACTATCAGGTGGAGGAGTTGCATTAGATTTATTCCCACATTTATATTGTCAATTTATTAAGATGTTTGATGTAGAGTTTTTACAACACATAAAAAGAAGTTCTTATTCTATGACTCAGCAATGGGGAATGAGTGATATGTTAGGTTCCGATTATGGTACAGTAGATCCAAATGGTACTTATGATGTTTGCGACTTTGCACAAGAAACATGGCACTTGAATGATACAATAATAAACATTCAAGCAGGCTGGAAGTCTGGTATAGATAATCAATCGATTATAGTACACACTAAGGACAGTAGTTATAAATGGAACTTTGGTTTATGTCCTGCGTATGCATATGGTGAGATGATAATGCAAGGTATGTTAGAAGATTATGATTACCATATTGAAATGGATACATGGATTCACAAGCAGTTAGAGGTTTACTATGAAGGTTAAACTATTACATACAACAGGCAATAGAGATATTATAGAAACTATTTGGGATAAGCCTGAACCTGCTAAAGACGAGATTGAAGTTAGAGCAGTATTTACTGGAGTATGCAGTAGTGATGTTGCTATGTATGATGGCAAGTTTACAACACTACCTAAAGAGATACAAGGGCATGAAGGACTAGGATTAGTTACTAAGGTTGGTAGTTTAGTTCAAGCAAACCTAGGCATTAAAGAAGGTGATATGGTTGCTACAAGAGGAGAGCCTGGCTTTGCAGATTACTATAATGCTAAACAAGGCACATTTGTTAAAGTACCAAACAAAGCAGATCCAAAATATATACTAGAACCTGTAGCATGTGGCATAAATGTTGCTAATGCAGTTTACAATCATAGTGATAATAAAGAACAAACCATAGCAATTATAGGCACAGGATTTTTAGCAAGGGTTACACACTATACATTAAAACGTAATGGTTATAAAAACTTTACAGTATATGGTAGTGCATATCCTGACTATTGGGATAACGAAGATGTCACACAAATTAAACACTCAGGATTTCATTTACAAATGCCAAAAGACACAATGGGGTTTGATGCTTTCATAGACTTCAGTAGTAAAGCACAATACATTACAAGCAATTATGTAAATCCAAATGGTATATTTGTAATGGCGGCAGAGAAGAAAGTAGATAACTTAGACTTTAGCAAGTATCTTTGGGACAATATTACAATTAAATGTCCTAGTCCAAGAGATAATACGTTTGTAGAGTCAATGAGATATGCTAGGGAATGTATTAAAAGTGGCAGTTTAAATGTTTCTGACATGTGGTGTAAGCCATACAATAGAGACAATGCCAAAACAGCCTTTGAAAATAAATTAAATGGCACAGACAAAGGGAGGACTTACTTAGTATGGATGAGTTAATGAGAAGTGATTTTATGTTGTTCTTAATTGGCATAGGAATTTTAGTAGGCATTATTATATATGCATTAATAAAAGGACTTCCTGCAGGAACAAAAGGTATTACAGATGAATACACTAGCAAGTCAGGTATTAAAAGAACAGCAAAGAAGGAACGTGAGGATCATATAGTATGACAGTAGAAAATAGAGAAAACTTTGGTGAAGATCCTAAATACTTTATAGGTATTGAAGTAGAACGTAGTCCACTATTTGGTATGGAAACATTGTTTGTTATAGGACAACAAAACCCTAAAGAGATACTACAAAGATGTTTGGATAATAATATTAGTCACGTTTATCTAGGCTGTGGTTATACATTTGATCCACAAAATGAATATGATTGGAACGACTGGGACCACATTGTAAAAGAATTAATTAAAGCAGATGTTTGGATAACAGTAGACTTCAATGCCAAATACTGTGAACCAGTTTTAGAAATGGGCTGGAATGAATACAACAAATTCGTAGCAATGATTAGTGTGCCTATGCCATACGTTAATCAGTTTAATTACAATGCTACACTTAAAATAGATGATAAGGCATTCAAAGGTCCTAACGGCGGTGTATGGTGTCATCAAATACATAAATTACGAGACAGGTCCAGTTATACTGATTGGTCTGCCTACGTAGGAGATAAGGTTATAGAATGAGAGATTGGATAGCCATGTCTATGACAAAGTTTTTCCGTTTTATAGCGGACACATTCTTTGCTAAAAGGTATGGACACAGGGCAGTAGTACTAGAAACAGTTGCTGGTGTGCCTGGTATGGTTGCAGGTATGTGGTTACACATGAAAAGTTTGCGTAAGATGAAAACAGGTTATGGTCCTGATATCAGAGAACTATTAGCAGAAGCAGAAAACGAAAGAATGCATTTGATGTTCTTTATTGAAATAGCAAAGCCTAATTGGTTTGAAAGATATTTGGTCCTAATTGCCCAACTGATGTTTATGTTATTCTATGCTATATTATATGCTATAAGTTATAAGACAGCACACAGAATGATAGGTTACTTTGAAGAAGAAGCAGTTAGAAGTTATACAGATTATCTAGCAATGGTTGAGAATGGTGAAGTGGAAAACGTACCAGCACCAGAACTAGCAATCAAGTATTACAAGATGAAGAAGTCTGCTAAACTAAGTGATTTGATTAAAAAAGTTAGAGCAGATGAGCAACATCACAGTGAAGTTAATCACAGATATGCTGATGGAAATACGTCATATACCAGAAAAAATGGTTGACATTAATAGTAAAAGAGTATAATATAGTATAACATGAAGATAAAACTTGAAGTCGAAATAGATACAAAGCAAGATATGGAAGAGATATCTCAGTTAATTGAAGTTGTAACAGAGTTTAGAGATAGACTTATGGACTTGCAAGATGATGGAGACTATGATGATTGAAACAATAGCAGGCATTGTAATAGTTATTGGAGCAGGTTTCTTTGCATTTATGAGTTCGCATATAGTTAGTGAAAAGAAGGCAGGCAAAACTATTCCTTTACCTTGGGAAAAGAAAAGACTTAATAATAATAGTCCAGACATGGGTACAGGTAAGTTTGATAAACAACGAGTTCCTTATAGAGACGGAGACAACACGTGACACAAGAAGAAAAAGATTTAATTAATGACTGGATAAAAGGTCAATTAGGATTTGGATCATAGTGATCCATTATTAACGAAGGTAAAACTTCACAACGAGGAAAAAAGAATGGCAACAGGAAAAGTAAAATGGTTTGATTCAACAAAAGGTTTTGGATTTATAGCACCAGATGATGGCAGTAAAGATGTGTTTGCACATCATTCAGCAATAGTAGGTGACGGATTTAAAAGTCTTAATGAAGACCAGGAAGTTACCTTTGATATTACTGAAGGCGCAAAAGGCCCTCAGGCAACGAATATTGTATAATGGTATGGGAAATAATGGCAACATTATTTTGGAGTTTAATAATTGTAACATGGATATCATACGGTATGCATGTTATAAAAGAATATATAAGGGTACGCCTTGGAGAATGAAATGAGTATGGAACCTATGATGAAAAAGCCTAGTCTATTTAGAAGAACTGTAATGGGTCTTGTTGCAGGCTGGAGAAGAGTAATGGATGTAAAATATAATCCATTGAAGTATATCCCAGAACCTAGTTTGCAAACTTACTTTATGTTAGTATTGTTTACTGTATGGAGTGTGTTCTTTGGAGTAGTAGGCGTATATTGGCTTGGATGGCTTGGATATGACATCCTAACAAGTATCATTGTTCATGTAGCAGTTATATTGCCTTTAGCATTTACTAATGCAATCTTTGTTGATGCAGAACGTGATGGTCATAAATGGTTAAAAGAGTGGAAGGAAGAGCAAAATAGATATACTATTGTTGCTAACAGGCTTAAAACTGAAAACCTAACACTTTGGAATCCTAATAAGGAAGCATAATGAGAAATATATGGGTAACATTTAGTCAAGAAGGTGTACACTTCTATCCAGGAGCAGATACAAATCCAGCGACAGCAACAGGCGAATGGGATGATGTAAGTTTCTTAGGATACAAGCACAGACATATATTTCATTTTAAAGTGTGGATAGAAGTATTCCACGATGACAGAGACATAGAATTTATTCAGTTTAAGAGATGGCTACAAAGATTATATAATCAAGATAGTGTTCTTGAACTGAACAACAAGAGTTGTGAAATGATTGCAGATGAATTATACAATGCAATCAGTAACAAATATCCTAACAGATTTGTTAGAATATCAGTAGCCGAAGATAATGAAAACGGTTGCGAAATGGATTATCCTGTTCATAGCACACCAGTTATGAAAGGGGTATAAACTATATATAGGAGAAGAAAATGAGTGAAGTTCATTTACAAATAAAAGCACAGATGGAAACATACTTAGAAGAGAACGAAAAGTTCATGGATAAAGATGTTAAAGCGGCGGCAACAAGAGCCAGAAAAGCCTTAGGCGAAATTGGTAAACTTGCTAAAACTAGACGTGCTGAAATTCAAGAAAGAAAAAACGGCATGTAATATGAAAGTATTTTTAGTTGAATTAGAACCAGTAGAAACTCGATATACTGCTCAGTGGAAAGAACATTTGCCTATGCAAATGAAAGACTCTGGGTTGGATGTTGTAGTAATCGAAGGTCCTGCAGATGCACCACAGGATACTACACCAGGTGCATTCTTAAACTTCAGTGGAACTAACTATTGGAAGAGTGAGCAGTTAAAAACTATTAGCAAGATGATTGCTGATGGTGAAGTTAGTGACGGCGACTATTTCTTATACACTGATGCATGGAATCCTACTGTGATTCAACTAAAGTACATGGCGGAACTGTTGGGTATAGACATAAAGATTGGCGGCATGTGGCATGCTGGTAGTTATGATCCAGCAGACTTTTTAGGAAGATTGATTGGAGATGCTCCGTGGGTTAGACATGCTGAACGCAGTATGTTTGAAATATTTGATGATAACTTCTTTGCAACTGAATTCCATCTAGACATGTTCTGTAGAGAATTTGGTTATGAGAAGTTTGAATTAACTAATTCAGGTAAAGCTCACATTGTTGGGTGGCCCATGGAATATCTCAAATCTGAATTAGAAGGTTTTGATAGTGTGGCAAAAGAAGATATAATTTTATTTCCACACAGAATTGCTCCAGAAAAACAAGTAGACATATTTAATGATTTAGCAGAGACTTTACCTGAATATGAATTTATTGTTTGCCAAGAGCAAAAACTAACAAAAGATGAATACCATGCTTTGTTAGGTAAAGCAAAGATTGTCTTTAGTGCAAACACACAAGAAACACTAGGCATTAGTTGTTATGAAGGTGCATTGGTAGGTGCAACACCTATGGTACCTGATAGATTATCATATACAGAAATGTATGATAATGATTTCTTATATCCAAGTGATTGGACAATAGACTTTGAAACATATAAGATGAACAAAGATTTAGTAGTTGCACACATAAGAAAGGTAATGGCTGAACGAGATAAAGATTATATCGATAGATTAGCAACTAACCTTTCACAGACATTCTTTAGTGGAGAAGCACTTTATAATGTCATATCGAGGAAAGATAATGAATAATGAAAAAGCAGTAGTAATAACAGGAGCAAGTGGATTTATAGGTTCTAATGTAGCAAAACTATTTGTTGATAGTGGATTCACAGTAATCAATATTGACAAGAAGAAAAGAGAATTAGAAGGTGTAACACAATATCCTTTCGAAATAGATAACAAACAAGTTAAAGGTGTAATAGAACTTATTAAGCCTGACGTTGTTATTCACATAGCGGCAAACAATAGTGTACCTCAGAGTGTACAAGATCCTATGCCAACTTACACAGACAATGTGTTGCAAACTATTAGTCTGCTGAACACTTGCGTAGAAGCAAAAGTTCCTAATTTTATCTATGCCTCGAGTAGTAGTGTATATGGAACAAGTATTAATGAAGATGGTTCTTTCAAAGAAAGTGATCCAACCAATCCAATCAATCCATATGGTAGAACAAAACAAATGTGTGAGAAAATTATTAAAGACTACGCAGATGTGTATGGATTTAATTATGCTAACCTTAGACTGTTTAATGTTGCAGGTAGTAATGAAGGCAAGTTTGGATATCAAAAGAGTCCGCTAGTTCATGTACTTCCAATACTAACACAGGCGGCACTCAATAATGAGAAGTTTGTAATCAATGGTGAAGATTATAATACACCAGATGGTACTTGCGTTAGAGATTACACTCACGTTAATGATGTTGCAAGAGCATTTTTATCGACAGCATATTGGATGCTGGATCAAGATGACAGTATCACATTAAACATAGGTAACAGTAATCCAGTTAGTATGAAAGAACTAGTTGGTGCGGTAGAACATGCTTTAAGTACTCACATGCTTGTAGAATATACAGATGCTAGAGCAGGAGACATGGAACGCACTCATGCAGATATTGAGTTTGCAAAAGAATTATTAGGTTGGGAGCCAACCAACTCTATTCAACAAATTGTTGATGATGAAATCAAGTGGCAAAAACTTAAAGTAAAACGCAGATAGTTTTACATCTTTGTAGGAGAAAAAGATGAGAAATAGGTTGACTCTTGCCAGAAAATCCGGTATAATACATATATGACAAAACTATACTACACATGGGAAGACATTGAAAGTATGATGGCTGACATCACACAGAAAATGGCAACACAGATGTTGAGACCACATGTGGTATTAGGTCCTAGTAGGGGTGGACTTGCAATAGGAACAATGATGAGTCACTACTTTGATATTCCGTTTCATGGATTTGAATGGCAAACAAGAGATGGAAAAATACAGAATTCTGCACAACTCAAGCACCTTTTGTCTAAATACAATGGTAAAAGAATTGTTATCATAGATGACATAAATGATACAGGTACAACATTAAAAGGCATAAACGATATAGTTACAATGGAAGGTATGGCTGATAATGTAAAGTATATTGTATTGCTAGAAAAACTGTCTAGTAATTTTAGTACGCAAATATGTGCTAAAGAACTAGATGAAGTAGAAGAAAACAATTGGATAGTTTTTCCATATGAAGAATGGTGGAACAATAAAACAGGAGAACAACGTGGCAATTAGTGATATAATTAAACAAAGGCTTAAGAAAGCAAACAAAAGATATTGGGCTGGTGATAATATCAGTGAATACTTACACGAAGGTGAGAAGCAACAATTGATAGATGAGTTGGCTCCTAAGTTTGAAGAAGTATTGCAAGGTCTTGTTATAGATACTGAGAATGATCCTAACAGTAATGGTACGGCAAAACGTCTTTCTAAGATGTATATCAATGAACTAATGGCTGGTAGGTATGAACCTATGCCTAATGCAACTGCTTTCCCTAACGATAGTATTGATAGGTATGAAGGTATGTTAGTTGTTAGAAGTGAACTTACAAGTATGTGTTCACATCATCACCAGATAGTTAGAGGTGTAGCATACATAGGTATTATTGCTAGTGAAAAACTAATTGGTTTGTCTAAATACACTAGAATAGCACAATGGTGTGCAGAACGTGGAACACTACAAGAAGAACTTGCTAATGATATTGCTAGACAGATACAAAAAGCAACAGGCACAGAGAACCTAGGTGTTTATATACAAGCGACACATGGTTGCGTAGAGAATAGAGGTGTAAAGGCACATAGTAGTCTTACACAAACAACTGTTCTTAAAGGAGCATTTAAGAACGAAGGTAAAGTACAAAAAGAATTTATGGATAACATTAAACTCCAGCAACAATTTGCTAATGGTAAAGGTTAAACATGATTGAAAAGAGAGCAAAAGCATTTGTTACTAGTAAAGGACTAGTTCCAGTCGACTTGTTAGCGGCTGAGATTGGTAAAGGCAAAACTATAATGGGACTACAACGACTGTTTCCTATGTTAGATGTCAACGATATATTCGAAGCAGTTAATTTTTATGCAGAGAATACTAATGTGCCTTTAATAGAAGAAGAAAAAATGCTTACTCTTGCTAACGTTGGTAAAGACAAAGATGATATTATCATAGAAGTAGTTAATTTACATCAAGTAATTTATATTAAGTTAGTTGCAAAAGGACACACATTGTATCCTGAGAATAAAGATTTTGCAGAATTAATGAATCAAGGCTTAAGAATATGTTGTTTAGAAAACATGGAGAGCATTGAAAGTAATACTGCTATAACAGATGAGTTGCGTAGTTTGGTAAATAATGCCTTATACATGGCATGTCCAGAAGTGAACGAAGATATCACAAGGACAAAAGAAGATTTAGACTATGAAGAATTTATAACAAGAAGAGATAAATGAAGTTAAGATATTCAGAAGCATTTTATAGTGTACAAGGAGAAGGAAGATGGGTCGGTGTACCTAGTTTATTCCTAAGAGTCTTTGGCTGTAATTTTGAATGTGCAGGCTTCGGTCAAGAACGTGGTAATCTAATTCCAGTAGAGGAGATGCCTTACAATACAGATGAGAAAGCAGATCCTAATAACGAATTGGCTTATAAAAGTATAGAAGAACTACCAGTTACACCCATTGGGTGTGATTCAAGTGCTAGTTGGAGCAAGAGGTATAAACACTTGCAGTTGACTAAGACTCCGGAGGAAGTGTTTGAGCATTTAGTATCGCTACTTCCCAACGGCACTTTCGAGGGCAGGCACGGCGAAGACATTCATCTTGTTATTACAGGTGGTGAACCGCTACTGGGGTGGCAACGTGTCTGGCCCTCACTCTTATCTTTGTGTAAAGAAAGAGGATTAAAGAATGTAACATTTGAAACTAATGGTTCTAAAGATGTTACACCTGACTTAATAAATTATTTTAATAGTCCAGAGGGAGAAACAATTCATGTAACTTGGAGTACAAGTCCTAAGTTATCTTTGAGTGGAGAAAAATTAGAAGATACATTAAAGCCTGAATGTTTAGTTTCAATGAATCATGTATTGAATAGTTATCTATATAATAAATTTGTAGTTAGAGACATATTAGACTTTGAAGAAGTTGATATGTTTGTACAAGCATACAAAGACGCAAGAGTAATAGTAGATGCAGTATATTGTATGCCAGAGGGAGCAACATTTGAACAACAAACATTAACAGAAAAAGATGTTGCTGAAGCATGTATGCAGACTGGATATAAGTTTAGTCCTAGATTGCATATAAACTTATTTGGAAATGCATGGGGAACTTAAGAAGGAAAACAAAAATGAGATACTATTGGAAACTTTGGGCAATGAGCCTAGGAGAAAAAGCAACAGAAGATACAACAGAAGCAGATAGAGTTGCAATTATTAGAACTATTGTAGTAGGTGTAAACTTTATAACCTGTTTCTTTATTATAAGCGGAGTCTTGAGGCATTGGTAATGAGTAAAGTAATGAAATTTGTAATTGGTTTTGTGATTGTTATGTTTGCAATATTTATTGCAACACCAATTGAAGCGGCTGTTGACTTTGATGGTAAGAAAGTTAGAGTTGCGGCTATTAAAAAGATAGAAGCAGTGAGTGATAATGAATTAGTATTCACACTTCTAGATGATATTGTTGTTGCTAATGTATTAGGCACTTGTAATAACTTATCAAAAGCACAGAAGTTTAGTTTTGTTATAGAGAATAGTTTCTATATTAGAAAAGGTAATCAGTTTGTGTATTGGAACATGAGTGATCCTACAGAAGAACTATGTACTATTGATAGTTTCTTCAGAGTAGAAGAAATAGTTGAGACACTGATATGATTAGTTGTGCTGAATGTAGTAATGTATTAATGGCAGAGATGACATCATACTTTACTGCTAACAGAAGATTCCATTTTTGTGATGCATATTGTTCCAATGAGTGGCATAGGAAATATGAAACAAACGGAGATTTAAGAGATAAGCCTTTATATGAACATAGTGTTCTAAAGGGCCAGGAGATATAAAAATGAAAATGATTCCATTTAATTTACACCCAAGCAGTTGGGGTAAGAAAGGTAAGGATAGGCAGATTGCAGAAGCAAACTACAGTCTATCTGGCATTGAACTAAAGAAGGCATTGGCTATGATTGAAGTCGATGGTGACGATAACAAAGCACTTGCAGAATTACAAGTAGACTTTGATGAAGGTGTTATTGGTCAGTTAGATTATGATAGACGTAAAGCATCAGTACTCAAACAACCTTGGGTAGAAGTTAAAAAAATGCAAGTTAATGAAGAAGATCCTAAACAAGGCTATATGGAACTTGATTGGAACGATGAGTTTGTTGCAATGCTTACTGAAAAAGGTTATACAGGTGAAAGTGATGAGTCTGTAGTTAATGGTTGGTTCAATGATGTATGTAGAACTGTATTGTTAGATGAGATACAGGATCAGGATTATGGTATGGAACCACAGAGAGATGATGTTATTGTTGTAAACAATAATGAAGAGGACAATGAAAGATAGTATAGCAACAGCCAAATTGGCAAAAGTAGTTAATGAAGAAATAGCACCTGCTATTGAGAACTTCATTGCTAGTCTATCTGATGAAGAAATTTTAGAATTATTAAAAGACTTTAAAACAATGCAAATAGATTTAGTTCGTGACTTAAAGAAAGCCGCGGACGCCAGAAGGATACAAGTCATTACAGGTGATAGTCCTTTTGATACAATCATGGAGGAGGGCATAATGCCCGGAAAGGAGTAAAATGCAAAAAGTTGATATTAAAGATATAGGTGGATATGTTGCTAAAGAAGATGATAGGTATGTTGTTAAAGACAATCCTTTCGGAAATACACTTATCTTATCTAGTACTTTTCTACAAGCAGGAAAAGAAACTTCAGGTCATACGCATAAAGGACAAGAGGAAGTATATTTCTTTGTAGATGGAGAAGGGGAAATGACTATTGATGACAATAGATTTCCTGTTAAAAAAGGAGATGTTATTTGTATTAATGACGGTGAGTTCCATAAAGTTCATAATACAAGCGACTTTGGATTATATTTTGTATGCGTATTTGATGGCGCAAGGAAACACTAATGAATGAATATGAAAAAATAAAACACAATCAGACTGAACAGTTAGGTTCCATAGATGATGTACATCCTATGAAACAAGTTGCTATTATGTCAGTAATACAAGTTTTAGTATTAGCAGGTATGATGGTGTTAATGTTTATTATAGGAAAATCTGTATGAATTACTTACTAGTCGATGGTTTAAATATGTTCATGAGAGCCAAGCACGTTGGTGGAAAAGGTTCTATTGATATGAAGATTGGTATGGCAATGCATATAATGTTTAACAGTATTAACAAGTGCTGGAGAGAGTTTGACGGCAATCACATTGTGCTATGCTTAGAAGGTAGAAGTTGGCGTAAAGACTTTTATACTCCTTACAAAGCAAATCGTAGAGTTGTAATGGATAGTAGAAGTGTTAGAGAGCAAGAAGATGATGAACTATACTTTGAAGCATATGATGATATGGTTAAGTTTTTTGCAGAAAAGACTAATGTGTCTGTAGTAAGATGTGAACAAGCAGAAGCAGATGATATGATTGCTACTTGGATTCAACAACATCCAGATGATAATCATTATATTATTAGTACAGATAGTGACTTCTATCAGTTACTAGCACCTAATGTAACGCAGTATAACGGCACAACGGATCAAGTAGTTACATTGGAAGGTTGGAAAGACTTAAAGACAGGAGAAGAAGTTATAGATAAGAAAACTAATGAACCTAAGAAAGCAATAGATCCACAGTTTGCTCTATTTGAAAAGTGTGTTAGAGGTGACAGTTCAGACAATGTGTTTAGTGCATACCCTGGTGCAAGAATGAAAGGCACAAAGAACAAGACAGGAATTATGGAAGCCTTTGAAGATAGAAATACTGGTGGTTACAATTACAATAACTTTATGTTGCAACGATGGATAGACCATGAAGAGACAGAACATAGAGTTAGAGATGATTTTGAAAGAAACAAGATCCTTATAGACCTAACAGAACAACCAGATGAAATAAAAGAATTATGTAATGTAAGAATGAATGAAGGTAAACAAAAAGAGCCTGTTGCTAACATTGGCATACACTTTATGAAGTTTTGTGCTAAGTGGGATTTACAACGTATGAGCGACCAAGCTCAGAACTATAGTGGAATGTTAAATGGACGAGCTGGATAAAGACATAGAAAAAATGATACAAGAAATTAAAGAACCGCAACACAATAAGAAGTGGATATATGAAAGAGCGGGTAATAAAGTTTACAAAAGAGAATTCGGTGCTGAGCCTAGCACCAGAATATTAATCAATCCTGAGGAGGTAAAAAATGATTAAATTCAAAGAGCAAGTAAAATTGCAACAGATAAGCGAAGATGCTTGGATTGTTAATGATGATACTAAACGTGTTGGTATCTTACATAAAACTATTCAAGACAAATTTACTTATGTAGATAAAACCGAAACTATCTTATATGATAGTGAAGCAGATGTAAAAGAAGCATTTCAAAACAAATTTTTGTTTAGGAATACTAACAAACTGGATATAAATCAACCAGCAACATTCTATATTAAAGGATATGAAGTTGATTATCCTAATCCAGTTCCTGTTGATCCTAGTCATAAAGATTATATGGAAGAGATTCCATTGTTTGCTAAAACAGAAAACAGTGATGTTTACTATGCGGCAGGCTGGTATGCAATTAATTTTGAGAAAGGATGGAAACATGGTAACTGTCCTAAATTGAGTACGTTGATTACATATGGTTATGAAGGTCCATTTAAAACCAAAATAGAACTAAAACAACGACTCAAAGTGTTAAATAAAATAAAGAGACAAGCAAGTAAAGTACATGCAAAATAACGAGCCAAACGATATTGAATTATTTGTTAGACACATTAATCATTTGTTTGATAAAGGTGAGAAACAAGTAACACTTGATGTTGAATACTTACATAGAATTGCAAAACAGTTTGATGTAAACAAAGCACCAAGTACCAATAGAGATTTGGACAAAGAAATATATGTTACAGGCGGACAATTTAAAGATAATGACTAAGATATCTGGAGATAGACTTCCGGAAAGGGTTGCAATACCTAAGAGATCATTTCAAATGTCAAGAGCAACTGGAGGGACTCCTCAGACCAGTGGTGCAGGACAATTAGGTGACTACAAAGAAGGCTGTGGTTACAATGAAATTTTTGAGCATAGAGTTATGTGGCAATCAGGTTTCTACGACGGTAAAGATGAAGATTGGAGAGAAGTAGGAATACCTATGCATGTAATTGAAGCGATAAATAAAAAGGTAAAAGGAAAGTTTGGCTGGCACTTTAATACAGTAGACAACATTAAACAAGCAATTATTACCTTTAGTGATCCAGATGATGCATTCTGGTTCAGACTAAAACACGTTAACCAAGGATAAAAATGAAAGTAGAGATATACAGTAAACCACAATGCCCATACTGTGATATGGCAAAAAACTTAGCAGAAAGAGAAGGATATGAACTAACATATAAAATGTTAGATGAGGACTTTGATAGAGAAGCACTAATGGAAACATTTCCAGGTGCTAGAACATTCCCACAAATTATAGTTGACGGCAATAAGATTGGTGGCTATCAAGAATTTAAAAAATTAGTAGACGAGGTAAAATAATGAAAAATGTATTAATAGCAATGAGTTTATTTTTACTAACAGTTCCAGCCTTTGCGGCAGAGCATACAGTAAAAATGTTAAACAACGGAGATGGAGGCATGATGATATTTGAGCCTGCTGTCTTACAAGTTTCAGTAGGAGATACTGTGAATTTTGTAGCAACAGATATGGCACATAATTCAGCATCAGTGTTTACTCCTCCAGGAGCAACAACTTGGAATGGTGCAATGAGTCAAGACATTTCAGTTACATTAGATACTCCAGGTATCTACATATACGAATGTACTCCACATGCCATGATGGCAATGGTAGGAGTAATTCAAGTTAAAGATGGTATGGATCTTGACATGACTCTTGATAGTGCCTATGTTGATGCGGCACATACATTTGCAGATACATATCAGCAAAAATTTGTTATGAACAAAGATAGGTTGGATAATTATATCCATGATTTAATCGGTAATTTCTTTGAAGAGTAAATGGCAGAACTAGGTAAAGTATTAGCAGGATGTATTGTATTCTATGTATTTTTTGCATTTGTAATATATCCTGATATAGAATA
>Ga0181379_1000547_pt1 | contig 18417 bp, 9 predicted proteins | sample 2SPOviralmetaG_FD_130115 | JGI IMG/M metagenome (GOLD analysis project Ga0181379, IMG submission 130115) | Marine viral communities from the oligotrophic San Pedro Time Series (SPOT) site, San Pedro Channel, CA, USA - 2 SPOT_SRF_2009-07-10 | ecosystem: Environmental > Aquatic > Marine > Strait... | reverse complement strand
TACAGTTTCCACTTACTGCTAACTCTCTTAAAAACTCTATATCTACTTTTAATAGTAAAACATTAGAAGAAGTTATAAACCTTAATTTACATGACTTTGGTATATTCTTAGAATTAGAACCAGACGAAGAAGAAAAAGCACAGTTAGAACAAAACATACAAACTGCTATACAGCAAGGTGGTATTGATCTTGAAGACGCTATTGACGTTAGACAGATTAAAAACCTTAAGCTTGCTAATCAAATGCTTAAAATTAAGCGTAAGCAAAAGCAGAAAGAGGATATGCAAATTCAGCAGTCTAATATACAGGCTCAAGCTGATGCTCAAGCATCGACTGCAGAAAAAACAGCTATGGCTGAAGTACAAAAACAAGAGGCGTTAGCATCTTCTAATATTAATTATGAAAAAGCTAAAAGCCAAATAGAAGTACAACGTATGCAAATAGCGGCACAAATTGAAGCTCAAAAAATGCAACAGCAGTTTGAATACGATATGAAGTTAAAACAAATGGATGTTCAAGCAATGCAACAAAAAGAACAATCTATTGAAGATAGAAAAGACAAGCGTATAAAAATGGAAGGTACGCAACAAAGCGAAATGATAAGTCAAAGAAAAAATGATGGCTTACCAATAAATTTTGAAAACCAACCTGATGCAGGTATGGGAGCGTTTATGTAAACGTTTATTTAATTATTTAATTATATTATATTATGTCAGAAGTAAAAACAAATGAACCTGTTAAACAGGAAGGTGAGTTTAAATTAAAAACTAAAAAGAAAACACCTAAAAAATTAAATGAAACTAAAGATAATATTACTAAAGTTAATATTAATCCTAAAGAACCTTTGATTGAATTAGAACCAAAGGTTAAAAAAGTAGTAATACCAAAACAAGAAGAAGATGCCGTTCAAGTCGCAGAAACAAAGGAAGTACATGTGGAAGAACCATCCGGAGATAGCGCAGAGGTGGGAGAACCTATACAAGAGTCCAACGAGACTACTGAAGGGTTTTCTCCGATCACGGAAGTAACTGAAGCTGAAGTTAAAAAAGTCGAAGCAGAAGTTAAAGAAGCTATAAGAGATGAAAAAGTACTAGGTAAACCACTGCCCGAAAACATAGAAAAGCTAGTTGCTTTTATGGAAGAAACTGGTGGGACAATAGAGGATTATACTCGTTTAAATGCTGATTATAGCAATATAGATGATAAAACTTTATTAAGAGAGTATTACAAAAAGAATAAACCATATCTAGATAATTCAGACGTCGATCTTTTGTTAGAAGATTTTGACTTTGATGAAGACATAGATGAAGAAAAAGATATACGCAAAAAGAAACTTGCGTTTAAAGAAGAAGTTGCAAAAGCCAAAGGCTTTTTAGAGGAAACCAAGAGTAAATATTACGACGAAATCAAGTTGAGACCCGGCGTAACTCAAGAACAACAAAAAGCAATGGACTTTTTCAATCGATATAATAAGGAGCAAAAACAAGCTGAGCAACAACATCAAATGTTTAAGGATAATACTAAAAAACTTTTCAGTGATGATTTCAAAGGTTTTGATATCAAAGTTGGTGAAAAGACATATAAGTATAATATTCAAAACAAAGATAAAGTTGCAGAAAGCCAATCAAACATTAACAACCTAATCGGGAAGTTCCTAGATACAGAAGGTAATGTTAATGACACAAATGGTTATCACAAAGCAATGTATGCTGCTGAAAACGTAGATAAAATAGCAGCTCATTTTTATGAGCAAGGAAAAGCAGACGCTGTTAAAGACGTTGTAAACAAATCAAAAAACTTAAGTGATACTAAAGCTAGATCAACTCAAGGTGATGTGTTTATTGGCGGTTTTAAAGTTAAAGCTATTTCTGGTGCTGACTCTACAAAACTAAAAATTAAAACAAAAAAATTTAACTAAAAAAATTAAAAATTATGAGTTTAACTCCTCAATTTGGTAGTATTATCCCTAGCCAAACTCAACAGTTATTGGATACTAACTACTTAACATTTAATGAAGGTGGTCCGGCTGGACCAGGAAATGGTGGTGATTCGTTCGCTCAACAGTACTTACCTGAAATTTACGAACAAGAAGTAGAGCGTTATGGAAACAGAACGTTATCAGGCTTCTTAAGAATGGTTGGCGCTGAAATGCCAATGTCATCTGATCAAGTTATTTGGTCTGAACAAACTAGATTACATATTGCATATGATGGGTGTAGTGCTGCAGCTGCTGTTGGAAATACTAACGTTATTACTATTCCAGCTGGAGTAGATAATGTTATTTCTGTAAATGACACTGTAGTTGTTTTAGATCCTGCAACTGGTGGTGAAGCAAAATGTCTTGTTTCTGTTTCTGCAGCTGGTGCTGGTCCTAAAAACATCACTGTACAGCCTTTTAACAATAAATCTTTAGAAAATGCTGACAATGGTCTTACGACTGGTTCTGCTACTTTAAAAGTATTTGTATACGGTTCTGCTTATCAAAAAGGAGTAGATATGACTGGTGCTAATGCTAGAGTTTCTGTAGAGCCTTCTTTCAAGCAATATTCAAACACTCCAATTATTATTAGAAGCCAATACGTAGTTAATGGTTCTGATATGGCTCAAATTGGATGGGTTGAAGTTGCTACTGAAGACGGTGCTTCTGGATATTTATGGTATTTAAAAGCTGAATCTGAAACTCGTTTACGTTTTGAAGATTACTTAGAAATGTCAATGGTTGAAGGTGAAAAGAACGCAGGTATTGCTGCTGTTACAACTGCTAAACTAGCTGGTACTGAAGGTTTGTTCGCTGCTATCGAAGGTCGTGGTAACGTAAATACTGGTTTTACAGCTGCTGCTGGATTAGATGCTTTTGATGCTATTTTGAAAAACTTAGATACTCAAGGAGCTATTGAAGAAAACATGCTATTCTTACAAAGACAAACTGCTTTGGATTTTGACGATATGTTAGCTGCAATCTCTGGTGGAACTGCTGGAGGTACTGCTTTTGGATTATTTGAAAACTCAGAAGAAATGGCATTAAACTTAGGTTTTAGCGGTTTCAGAAGAGGTTCTTATGATTTCTACAAAACTGATTGGAAATACTTAAACGATGCTTCAACTCGTGGTGCTATCGATGGAATTCAATCTATCGAAGGTGTATTAATACCTGCTGGAACATCAACTGTATACGATCAAGTATTAGGAACTAACATCCGTAGACCATTCTTACACGTACGTTATAGAGCTTCACAAGCTGACGACAGAAGAATGAAGTCTTGGTTAACTGGTTCTGCTGGTGGTGCATTTACATCTACTTTAGATGCTATGGAAGTAAATTTCCTATCTGAAAGATGTTTAGTAACACAAGCTGCTAACAACTTTGTATTATTCAAAGGTATCTAATTACCTTAAATTAAACCTTAGGGCTGCATAGTGAGCGTAGCCCTAGGGTTTTTATTAACTATTTAATTTTATTATATTATGGCTAAAAAAGCTACAGCAGAAACTGTTGAGGTTGCACCTCAAGAGGTTGCAGTAAAAACTGCACCAAAAAAAGAAGTAAAACCAGCTAAACCAAGCTGGGAAATTAAAGATAGAGTTTATTATCTAAAAGGTAATAAAAGTCCTTTAACACTAACAATACCTAGTAGACACACTAAAAAACACTCTTTACTATATTTTGATGAAAAAACAGGTAAACAAAGAGAAATTAGATATGCTACTAATCAAGATTCACCACTTGTAGATGAACAAAAAGGTGAAGCAACTTTAGGTCACATTATGTTTAAAGACGGTGATTTAAAAGTTCCAAAACAAAAACAAAACTTACAAAAGTTACTTTCATTATATCACCCATTAAAAGGTAGAGTATATGAAGAGTTTAGTGCTGTTGAAGAAGCTGCTGATGATTTAGATATTTTAGATCTTCAAATTGATGCTTTAAATGCAGCTAGAAATATGGATATAGATCAAGGAGAAGCTATTTTAAGAGTTGAGCTTGGATCTAAAGTAAGCAGTATGAGCTCTAAAGAAATAAAAAGAGATTTACTTTTGTTTGCTAGAAGCAATCCACAATTATTTATTAGCTTAGCTAATGATGACAATGTTCAATTAAGAAATGTAGCTATTAGAGCTGCTGAAGCAGGTATAATTAATTTATCACCAGATCAGCGTACCTTTACTTGGGGTTCTAACGGTAGAAAATTAATGAACGTACCTTTTGATGAAAATCCTTACTCTGCATTTGCAGCGTTTTTAAAGACTGATGAAGGTGTTGAAATCTATAAATCTATAGATAAAAAACTATAAAAACAAGTGATACTAATACAAGGCGGTTACGGCCGCCTTTTTAGTATATTAAAAAAATTAATATGGCAATAAACGTAAATACTGTTTATAATACAGTGTTGTCTATACTTAATAAAGAACAAAGAGGTTATATAACTCCAGATGAATTTAATAAGTTAGCTACACAGGTACAACTAGAAGTTTTCGAAAACTATTTCGAGGATATGAACCAACAATTACGTGTGCCACAGACTACTAATGAATATGCAAATCGTCAAAAAAATGTTGATGATTGCATTTCTATTTTTAAAACAATAGCAAGTCCAACATTAGTAAGTATAGGAAATGTTTTAAGCTTAAATGTAACAAACGGTGGTACAGGTTATTCTAACTCTATTGGAATAGCAACAATAGGAGGCGCTGGAACTAATTTAAAAGTAAATACTTCTATAACAATACCAACTTTTACGTTAACTGCAGCTGGAACTGGATATTCAGTAGCTACAAACGTAGCAACAACAGGAGGTGGTGGCACTGGACTTACTGTTGATATAACTTCTGTAAATGCTACTGGTGCTATACAAGGAATAAGAATAAATTCTCCAGGCTTAGGTTATGCAGCTTCTGCTTTAATAACAATAACTGGAGGTAGTGGAACGGCTAAAATAACTTTAACTACTTTAAGCAATGGTGTTATATCAAGTGTAGCAGTAAACAACGGAGGAAGTGGATATGTTGTTGGAAATAGTGTTACTGTAAACGCAGGTAATACTAATGCAACAGCTCAAGTTACTTCTATAAATGAAGTTTCTTATTTTTTACCTCCATCAAATCTACACAGAATAGGTACAGTTATATATAAAGATGAAAAAGAAATAGAAAGAATAGAACGAAATGATTTATTGCAAATAAATATGTCTAATCTTACTAAACCTACTACAACTTATCCAGTTTATTTATACGAACAAGCTAATCAAGGTATTAACGGAAACAACACTGGACAATCACATATATATGTATATCCAAAAACAATATTATTAGCATCTGACATATCTATATCTTATATTAGAAAACCTACTGATGTACAATGGGGGTTTACAATTGGATCATTAGGTCAATATGTATATAATTCATCTACATCTACACAATTTGAATTATTAAACACTGAGCAAAATGAAGTTATATTAAGAATATTAGCTTATGCAGGTGTTGTAATAAAAGACCCACAAGTAGTACAATTAGCAGCTAATGCAGTACAAGCAGAAGAAATTAATTCAAAAAGTTAATAAATGGCATCAATAACAGAAACTAACCAACAATATTATCAAGGTGCTCAACCTTTTTTAGCTGTATTAGATCAAACTGATTTTTTAACAACATTTAACACAGATTTAGTATTAGGTGATATAGATCCCGCTAATGCAGATTATGCTTTAAATAACTTTAAACTTTATGCAAGCGCTAATGGTTTACCAGGTAATTTTACAGAAGTTACAACTGGTTACAATGTTATAGGTAATACTATAAAATTTAATGCATCTCCATTTGCTACAACACCTTATATAGTTGTACAACTTAAATCACTAGATGGTGGTAATTATGGAAACGGTGATGCTTACGGTATGACTGTTGAAAATAACTATGGTAGTTATGAGTACGTGAAAATAAGTGATATAGTTAACAATTTTTTAATTGCTTATGTAGGAGCTGGTAAATTAATATCTAATGTTCAAAGAACAGATGTTATATTTCATGCTAAAAGAGGTTTACAAGAATTTAGTTATGATACTTTAAAAAGTATAAAATCACAAGAGCTTACAATACCAGGTGGTCTTAGTATTGTATTACCACAAGATTATGTTAACTATGTTAAAGTATCTTGGATAGATCAACTAGGCGTTAAAAGACCTATATATCCAACAAATAATTTAACTGTAAGCCCTTATGAAAATCCTATACAAGATGCTCAAGGCGTAGAAATACAAGATAACTTTGGTAATAACATCGAGGGTGAATCAATAACAGAAGAGCGTTGGAAAAATGCAAATGATAAGCTTATAAATCAAAACATATTTGACAATATGGACGATTACGCTTATTGGGCTAATTACAATGGTATAAACGGTGGCTGGAACTGGGGTCATTTATATGGATTAGATCCTCAGTATTCACAAGTAAACGGTTGGTTTAACTTAAATTACAGAGAAGGCAAGATGAGTTTTTCAAGTAATTTAGCAAATAAACTAATTGTATTAGAATACATCTCTGACGGCTTAGCGTATGACATTGACACTAAAGTACCAAAGCTAGCAGAAGATGCTCTATACGCTTATATATTACACTCTATTATATCCACTAGAGCTGGACAGCAAGAATATTTAGTACAAAGACTTAAAAAAGACAAAAGTGCTAAACTAAGAAATGCTAAAATAAGATTATCTAATATTAAACTTGACGAAATAGTTCAGGTTATGAGAGGTAAATCTAAATGGATAAAACATTAAAATTAAATGGCAGAAATTAAAAACAATTTTATAAGATCCAAAATGAATAAAGACCTAGACGCTAGGCTTATTCCAAATGGTGAATATAGAAATGCTATAAATGCTCAGATCAGTAGATCAGAAGGCGAAGGCGTAGGTACTTTAGAGAATATATTAGGCAATGAGTTAATCGCTACTATAGAAGCTTCTTTACCTAATTTAGTTTGTATTGGTAATTTTGTAGATGAAGAAAACAACTTTATATACATGTTTTTTACTGACAATTATAGTAGTTCTTATTCTTTTTCTGCTAATAACTTTATATATAGATTTAATGCTTCTTCAAGTCCTCAAATTGCAGAAAAACTTGTTCAAGGTTCATTCCTTAATTTTTCTACTCAATCACCTATATTTGGCATAAATCTTTTAGAAAACTTATTGTTTTTTACAGACAATAGAAATCAACCTAGAAAAATAAATGTAAACCTAGCTAATCCACAAAACCTTACTACACCTACGTATTATACAACAGAAGATCAAATATCTGTAGCTAAATACAATCCTTATGCAGCTATAAACTTGTATGAATTAAGCGCTGAGTCTTCGTCTGTTACAGATGTTTATCAATCTACAATGAAAGATGTTGTATCAAAAGCTCTACCAACTGGTAGTACTGCTTTTATACAATCTGGTGGACCGACAAATTTTGTATTAAAAAATGGACTTTATCCTTATTATCCAAATCGACCAGGTCTAGGACAACAAGTAGGGGTTATAAGAGTAGGATCAACAACTGGAGAAATAGAGTTTTTAACATCAATAACAGTAGCTGCTAGTGGAGGAGCAAATAATGTTGAAATAAGTTCTGCACCTGGAACACCATTAAACAATGACGATGAATTAGTATTTTTACCTAATCCATATTATGACCCAGATTATGCTGGAGATTCTACATTTATAGAAGATAAATTTGTTAGATTTTCTTATAGGTTTAAGTTTGTAGATAATGAATATTCTTTAATAGCTCCGTTTACTCAAATAACTTTTATACCTAAACAAGATGGTTATTTTTTAACTACAAGTGCTGAAAGTTTTCCAGTGCCTACAGGTGCTAAAGCTATAAATACAGACCAAGATCAAGCAGTAAACTCAAGTATAGTTAGTTTTGTAGAAAATAAAGTAAATTCTATTGGTTTTAATATACCACTTCCAGCTATACAAACAGCTTTATTAAATGATTTTAAAATAGATGAAATAGATATTTTATATAAAGAATCAGATGGTTTATCAATTAAAGTTGTTGATACTATAAAAGTTTCTAGTTTAACTAGCTCTAACAACTATTTGAATTATTTATATACTGGTAAAAAACCATTTAAAACACTTATAGAAGAAGAAATAGCTAGAGTATATGATAAAGTACCTGTAAGAGCTTTAGCTCAAGAATCATCAGGTAATAGAATTATATATGGTAATTTTCAAAATAGACATACACCACCTGAGTTTATAGACTTTAATGTTGCTGCTACAGAAAAATCTGAGTTTAATTTAAGAGCAGGTAGTGCTACAGTAGGTAATCCTCCAGGTTCTGGTAAGTTAATAAATCTAACAGGATCAAAAGGAACTATTGAAATTGGAAGTAAAGTTTCTTTTACTGGCGCGCCAGCTAACTTATTAGTTGAAAGCACAGCTGGTGGTGCATTGCCTACGTCTGTAAATGTAAATCAAGTTTTAAGTTCAACACCCGCTGCTGGTACAGCTATATCTTTTTTACCTTCTAGTAATGATAAAAATACAACTAGTAAAATAGAATATCCAAATAGTAGTTTAAAGACTAATAGAAGCTATCAAGTTGGTGTAATACTTTCAGATAGATTTGGAAGAAGTTCAGACGTTATATTAACAAATAATACAAGCACAATAACTGTAGGTAATAATGATTTTACAGGTGGCGACATTTATAGTCCATACATAGATAATACAGTTCTTCCTAATTCTTGGCCAGGTAATTCATTAAAAGTATTATTTAATACTGTTATAGGTCCTTCAAACCCAAATTCATCAACATTAGAACCAGGTTTATACAATGGAGACATTACAAGTGTTAATTATAATCCTCTTGGTTGGTATTCATATAAAATAGTTGTACAACAAACAGAACAAGAATATTACAATGTATATGCGCCTGGTGCTATAAAAGGCACATTAGACGGTGTACCTAGCAGTGAAGATAGTCTTTCTAATATAGTTTTAATAAATGATAATATAAATAAAGTACCTAGAGATTTATCAGAAGTAGGTCCTTCAGACAAAACATATAGAAGCTCTGTTCAGCTTTTTGGTAGGGTTGTTAATAATATAAATCAATATTTACCATTGCTTGATCCGCCTCCTACTAATGTTCCTCCAGGTAGTCAACCGTTAACAACAAGAAGTAATATCGGTAATCAACAATATTATCCAGAACAAAGAACATTTACTGTTAACTCTATACAAAATTTATTTGATCAATTTGATTGGCCTGAAAGTGGTTATGATTATACAACTACACCTAGCGATCCTGTTTTACAACCTTTAAATAATGATCAATCTTTGTTTTCTTATTATAGTTCAGAATCAAATCCTTTTGTAGCTGAATTTTCTACATCACAATTAAATGATTCTAACTATCAATTTGGTGTAAATAATTTAAATAGAATACCTAATTATCCAAATATTTTATTTGTACCAGTAGAACAACTTTGTGTTTTAGAAACAAAGCCTGTTACATCTTTATTAGATATATACTATGAAACATCAACATCAGGTCTTGTTGGTGACTTAAATACAGCTATAACAAACGAACTAAACATAAGTACTAGTTTAAATAATTTTAATCCAAATTTATTTTTAGAATCAATTACGGATTCTACTAATATTATGTCTGTTAATTTTACAGTTATAAATAATTTTGGTGTAGATTTAACTATTGGTACAGGGGCTGGTGAAATAAACACTTCAAATGGTGTTGTAATAGATAGTGTTACAGATGGTAACGGTCAAGATGTTGCTTCTTATTTTACTTTAGTTCAGCCATCAGGAGCGGGTGTAAACGCTTATAATATACAAGTTAATCCAATTTTTACGCAGAATGTTTATGTAGGAGATGATCCAGGTCTTTATAATTTTAACATGATTATAAAAGTTACTTTATCAAGTAATGAAGAAGTTTTTTATGCTGAATTATTAGAGCTTGGAAATGTAGATCCTCAATTTTATAGATCTAATAGCCAACCTCCTTCAGCGGTGTTAACATCTCCACAGGTTTTAAATCAAGGAACAGGTTTATCTACAGGTACTATTCCTATATTACCTATGTTTGGTAGAAATGGTGCTTATGATGGTACAACAGGTGGTTTTCCTACAGCTAGTCCTAATACAAGAAACGATTTAACTTGGGAAATACAAAGTGTTGTAAACTCTCAAGGCAATACACCACAAGGAACTTTATTTGAATTAGATATTACACCAGAAATTCCAGCTGCTCCTTTTGTTCAGCAGTGTATATTGAAAAATGCATTAACACCACCTGAAGATTTAAAAGTAGATTCATATACTATTGAAATAAAATTAACAGATGGTGGCGGTGCTTTTAGAATATTAACTGTAAACGCAAATTATGGAATAGCTCCAACTTTTGTTCAAGAAGTAGAATATATTTTAGCTTCAAGCAATGAACCTTATCCTTTTGTTGAAGTTCAGTTTTCAGGCACTGGTATAGCAGGTGTTGATGGTTTTTATGTATATACTAATAGTTGGTCAGAACTTATATCTAATGTTATTAACAATACTATTGTAATAGATAATGCTACTGTTTTTGGCGTAGGAAGTTGTCCTTTAGAATCACTTGGTAAGTGGTATAAAGGCACAAATGCATTACAAGCTAGAACAAGAGCTGCGCAATGTGTGGTAGGTAGTCCTTCAGCTACATTTTCTTTAGGTAATTTTACAAGTAATCTAACACCAAGTGCTGATGGTTACGGTTGGGAAGTATCATAATACTAATGTAATTAACTTAATAAACAAGTAATATATTTAATATGCCGGCTATAATAGAAGTAAAGTATTTTAACTCTTTTGTTTTAAAGAAGATATGTAGCGCTAGTTCTGGTGGTGGCAGCGGTCTTCCTGCAGATATAGTTGACAATATGCCGGTGTACAATGGCTCGTTTGGCATACCTCAAGATATAGGTGGCTACAACAGATACACTACATCTGGTACATCTCAACTAAAATTAGACACGAGTTGGGCTATTGAAGAAGCTAGAATAAGAGGTGGTTACAATAACACTAGCGTTGATTTTGGAGTTAGAGCGTATACAACAACTGAAGAGCCAAATGGTTTTATAAGAGGTAATGCTTTAATATATTCTGGTATATTTAATTCTAGAACTGGTATAAATCAAACTAATGTATTTTCTGTAGGTAAAGATATAACAAAAGCTTTAAACCCTGCAAATGGAACTATTCAAAAATTATACGCAGAAGATACTAACTTAATTGTATTTCAAGAAAACAAAGTAAGTAGGGCTTTAATAGATAAAGATGCTATATATTCTGCAGAAGGTGGAGGTACTGTAACATCAAGCACTTTAGTGATAGGACAAATAGTTCCTTATTCTGGAGAGTTTGGTATATCTAGAAACCCAGAAAGTTTTGCTGTATATGGTTATAGAAAATATTTTGCAGACAGAGATAGAAACGCTGTTTTAAGATTATCTGGAGATGGTATAACAGAAATCTCTAATAATGGAATGTATGATTATTTTAGAGATCAATTTAATACTATTGACGTTGGAGATTTAAAAGGTAGAATAACAGGTGGTTGGGATATATATACTAAGCAATATACACTTTGTTTACAAAACGGCTTTAATTTAAATACTGTTAGAGATTTTTATAATACATTATCTTTTGATGAAAGAGTGGCTGGTTGGACTAGTTTTTATACTTATAATCCAGATCAAATTTTAAGTTTAAGAAATAATATGTATACTTTAAAATATAATAAGTTATACAAACATTATTCTCAAAGCGTAAAAAGAGGTAATTTTTATGGAGTTGACAATGCTTCATCTGTAACTTTTGTATTTAACCCTGCACCCAACTACTCTAAAACATTTAAAAACATAAATTACGAAGGTAGCAATGGTTGGGAAGTTTCTAGTTTAGTGTCAGATCAGACAGGTGCTGTAAACGAAGGTGGATCTCAAGTTTTTGTTCAAGATGCTACTACTAAAATATATAGTTTAAACGAAGGTGAATATGTTATAAACCCAGCAGATGGACAACCAGTTTCTAGTGCAGATTATCAGTCTGTGTTTTTTACAAATCAACCTGGTTTACCTAGAATACACGCAGGTTTTTTTAGAAAAGAAAATAAATACGTAGCTAATATTATTAATAATACATCTATATCTCCATCTGAAATAAGAAGTGGAAACAGTATAACAGGTGTTAAAGGATTTTTTACTACAGTAGTTGTTTCAACTGATAACACAACAGATCCAGGTGGTCCTAAACAATTATTTTCAGTGGGAACTAATTACATAATGAATAACGGATATGAATAATAAAAAATTAATATTATGGGACCTGCAGCAATAATAGGTGGAGCCGCTAGCGTAGTAGGTGGTCTTTTTGGTAGCATAGGAGCTGGCAAAGCCAAAAGAAGAGCTGCTAGAGAAAGAAAAAGGCTTCAAAAAAAATTAACTCAATTAGAAAATAATAGACAAGCTATTATAAATCCTTATGAAGGCGTGCAAGACTTATCTTCTTATATTAGTAATCCTTTTGCTAATTTAGGTGTTGCTACTAAAGCAGCTGAAATGAAAATAGAAGAGTCAGACATAGCTCTAGCCACAACACTTGATACACTTCGTGCGACTGGTGCTTCAGCTGGTGGTGCTACTGCGCTTGCTCAAGCAGCGCTTAGAAGTAAAAAAGGTGTAGCTGCTAGCATCGAACAACAAGAAGCTCAAAACGAAAAACTAAGAGCACAAGGTGAGCAACAAAAAGAACAGCAATTAAGATCAGAGCAGATGAGATTACAACAAGCAGATGTTGCTGGTAAACAATTCGTGTTTAGTCAAAGAGAACAAAGAGAAATGCAACAACTTAATAGAACAGCGGCTATGCTAGGTGCAGCTACTCAAGCTCAAGCTCAAGCTGGTGCTGATCAAACAGCAGCTATAACTGGTGCTTTTGGAAGCTTAGCTAGAATAGCAGGAACGCCAGGAGCTTTCGGATCATAGTAATTGTAACAATATGGAAAATAAAAACATAACTAATAACCTTATTATAAAACAAGTAAATAAGAGTAATGCTATAGCTTATAATAAACAGTATTTAGCTGAAACATCTGATTACGAGTTTAAGATATTAGACAATGCTTATGAAGGCACTGGCATTGAGTATGCTAAACTTAAAATGGCTATTAAAGATAAGAAGTGTACTACTCCAACTTGTTATTATGAAAATGTAAGATTAAAGCAATTAGAATTAGCACCACAAACTTCATTAGAGTTTTTACAAAATGTTGTGACTGAGTTATCAGTTGTTGATGATGAAAACTTTGATGTTAACAATAACTATGAATATAGTGTAGCTAATGCTATTATGAATGGTCGTCCTGGTTTTTCTAAAACAGATGGATACAACGTTAAACTTTTTTTAAATGAAGACGGTAGTCAAAGCTTAGTATTTGAAGGTCCTATGTTTGAAAGTAAATTAGTTATCAACAATACAGCATTAAGTTCTATATTAGAATCAGATACATCGTTAATAGCTACAACACCAGATATAAACAATGAAATGTTACAATTACTAGCTAACGTTGGTATATTTGCTATGGAAGATGTTTTAGAAAATGGTGCATTAGCGCCTAACGCTAAAATAACAGAAGAGTTTGTAATGAAAAATCCAGATGGATCTTTTGATTATGAAATAATAGACATAGGTGGTGGTAAAGGTAGAAACATACTAAAGTATGATATGGATAAAATAGAGCGTAAAGTAACACCGTTTATAAACGCTGAGGTTGCTGGTTTATTAAGCTCAGAGCAAGAAGCTGTTGCAGCGTGGAATGTTTATATAGCTCAAGGAACAAGCGTTGAAGAAGATGATCAAATGGTTCAAAACGCAAACGCAGCGTCTAAAAGCTGGGATTATGAAGAAGACCTACCATTATCACAAGATAAAAAAGTTTTATTTGAAAGCAAATATAAAGATTACTTTATGAACAATTACATAAAGCAATTTATTACAAATCAATTACCTACAGTAGAGGCAGACGCTGCTGTATTTGATTTAGAAGAAGCTAGAAAATCTAAAGCTCAAAAGTTCATTGACGAAAATAATCTGTAAATTTAATTAAATGACATTAATAGAAAAAGTACAAGAACTACAAGCTGTTCAACCACCTCTTGATTCTACAGAGATGAAGAGAAGAATAGAGGAGTGGAAATCACAAACAAACTACAAAGCGCCAGAACCTGTAGAAGTAAAGACGCAGGGTGCTGCAGAAAAAAGCGGATCAGTGGCACCCACAACAAACACTCCGCCGAAAAAGCCATTTTCAAATTCACTATCTTTAAGTGGACAGTCATCATCTTTTAATGATAATTTTTTTATAAATTCATACAACGAATTAGCTAAAAATAATACTTTGCTAAAACCCATAGATCCAGAAGAAACAGAAGAAGAAAAATCTACTTTTGAAGCTATGGAAGATGATATATATACACCACAAGAACTACCACAAGTAGTATTACCAACAGTTTATCCAAGTTTAAGTATTAACAACATGGCTAATGCTTTAGGTTTTGATATTTTTGCAGATACATCTGATAGATTAGAAGAAATAAATCTTCAAAAGAAATTTAGTGAATTTTCTAATAAAACAAACACAACAACAATTCAAGATCAAATAGATTTAGGTAATATAAGAGAAACTTCTGAAACTGGTGTTAGCAAATTTTTGACTGGTGTAAAACAAAGAGACGAAAACCAAAACTTATTTTATAATCCTGGTTTTTTAGGTAAACTTGGAGCAGGTCTTTCTAGTTTATTTTATAATTATAGAGGTGCAAGTCTTGATGACATTAGCAAACTTTCTTTACAAGCTACAAATAATCAACCCGTTTTAGGTTTAAATTATGAAAAAGGAATAAAAGTTGATGGTTTTTCACAACCGCTAACCCAAGCTCAAATAAAAACTAAAATTAAAGAATTAGAAAGAGAATTTGTAACACCTGATTCTGCTAAAGAAATAGATAATTTAAGAAAAGCTTTAACTGAAAATGGTGGAAATAATTTAAGATTGTATAATGTAGAACAAGCTCAATCAATAGTACTTAACAATAAAATAGATGAATCTCTTGGTGAGTTTGATCAAGAAAAGTATAGTAAAAAAGCAGATGAAATTTTATCTTTAGGTCAAAATCACCTAAATAATTTTGAGCAAAGAGTATTTAAAGCTCAACAAAAAATAAAAAAAGAAGATTTTGATAATGAGGAGCAAAAAGAAATTTTACAGTATTTTATAGACAATGGTACATTTCCTAAAGGTAAATTATATAATTTTGATACTGATAAATTTACAGATATTCCTGAAGCTCCTGGGGTTCAAACAGTTTCGGCTGAAACCTTGTCTAAGTTTACTGGGTTATCATCTCCAGATTTAGGTAATGATTTATATGATGAAGAAGGTAATTTAATTGAGTTTGACATAAAAGTTCCTGTAAACGATGAGTCGGTTTATTCTGTTGCGTTAGATAAAGCTGAAACTACAGAGCTAGATGTTTTAAAAAATGAATATGTAAGAACTCATCAAGGAGTTATAGAACTAGCAAAAGGAACACTACAGCTAAACAACAATAAAATAAAAGCATCTGAAATAGCAGTTGATAACATAGAAGATGTTAAAGAGTCACTACTTAGTGAAGATGAAATTGGTTATTTAAATTATATAGTAGAAAATGGAAAACTTCCAAAAGATTTAAAATTTTTAGATGGATCAACAACAATAAAGAAAAAATTTAATACAAAATTAAGAGAATATCAAGTTTTAAATACAGCTTTAGTAATAAATAAAAACATATTAACATCTAAAGATAAACAATATATTCCAGAGCTTATAAACGCAGTAGCTGATGATAAAATTTATACATTAAACGAAGCTCAAACACTTCAAGGAAATTTATTTAAATCAGTAGGTCTTTCTGAATACTCTTCGGGTTGGGGAGAATTTAATTATAATTTAGGAACTTATGATAAAAACATAGGTCAAAACATATTTGCAGGAATACCGCACTTAGCACAATGGGGTATTGAAATAGCTGTTTTTAGAAGTTTAAGTGGTAATTCAGTTAATAAGCTTTTTACAGGATTAAATTATATATCTCAAGCTTATTTTAAAGGAAATAAATATATGGCGTCTGGCGCTAGATGGGCTCTTAAAGGCGGAGAAGAAGCGTTAGAGTTTGGAGGCGCTGCTGCGTTAAAACAATTAATAACTGGAAAAGAACAAGACATCAAAGGGTCTTTATACGCTGGTGGATCAATGGGATTTGGTGGTGCAGCTGGTAGACAGGTTATTAGCAAATTTCAAAAATACATAAGACCACAATTCGCTAAAACACCTCTTTATTATTTACAAGATACTCCTGTTTGGAGAAATTTTACTAGAAATGCAGCTAGCGCTGCTGGTGGTGCTACAGCTTACATTTCAGGAGGTATTCTTATGGATCCTTTAAATTATGAGTATGAAAAAACTTTAGAAACATTTATTACAGAGTTTGGTAAAATGTATGCGTTAAGAGGTATTACAACATCTTTAAAAGCTCCAACAGGATCAATGAAACAGTTAGTTAGAGACTGGTCTAATACTATATTGCAAATGAAAGATCTTTCTTATAATTCTAAAAAAGCTTTAGGGGTTTTAGGTATTGACGAATCACTTGTAAGAAATCCTAAAATTAATAGCAACCAGCAAGTGTCTAAGTCAGCTCAAGACGCTATAAATAAAATAAATAAAGATTTAGCAGGCGGCAATATAACATCTGAAGAAGCTGTAAAAAAAATAAAGCAAATATCAGAGTCTAAATTATCACTAGACAATCAAATAGCTGTTAATCAAGCTAAAAGACAATTAGAAAAAGATAGAGAAACAGGTCAAGCACCTACAAAAGCAGAAGAAGTAAGAACGCTAGATAAACTTAAAAACGGAGAAAATTTAACAGCTTTAGATAGTTCTACTATATCTAAATTACCTCCAGAATTAATAGCGCAATCTTTAGATATTGAACCTAACTCAGGGGCTATATCTCAATTAAATGAGCTTATTGATAGAGAAATTAAAATACAAAAAATAATGGATGGCGGTGAAGGCTCTATAATATTAACAAATAATATAGAATATGTGCCTACGTCTACATTTAAAGTTGCTAGATCTAATACAAAATTAAGAAACGAGGTTTATGATTTTTTAAATAAAAAACTAGACCTAGATTCAAGTATTCAAAGACTTGAAGCTCAAGATACTAAAGGTATGAGTCCTTTAGAAAAAAATGCTTTAAAAAAAGAAATAGAGACTTTAACTAAAGAACTAGAGTCTTATATGGAAGGCGGTGAAGTTGCTATTGAAATACAGAAAAAAATAGACTCAGCTGCTGCAACTGAACTTTCAAAACAAAAAAGATTAGATATACAGCAAGAAACAGATGCTCCTTTAGTTACTAGTAAAGGTGAAGTAACGAGCGAGTATTTAACTAACGAAAAGTTTGTAGAAAGATTAAAACAAGACGGGATAGAGGCGACTCCAGAGGATGTAGCCGTTACACTATCTGATGGTACTATAGTTTATAATGAGAGCAAAATGAAAAATATAAAAGATTTTTCTACTGCTGCTCATGAAAAGGCTGGACACGCTATATTCTTTGATACGTTTAAAGATGCTGAAGGTCTTGTGACAGAAGATGGTATAAAGTTTATAAACGACATGCTTAACATTTTACCAACCTCTATAAGAGAACAAGTAAAAGCAGAGGTCGAAAGCAGATATGATACTGGTAAACCTGAAAAAGAGTGGTATGAAGAAAACTTAGCTGTAATAGCTGAGTTTATGAAAGACGGTAAAATAAAATATAGTGAAAGCATTGGCGAGCAAATAAGAGGTGTTGTACCTTTCTTTAAAAGAAAAGGTTTTGATAAACTTGATATAGAAAATCCTAAAGACGCTTTTAAATTAATGCAAGGTTTAACAGAGGGATTATCAGAAGCTCAAAAATCTGCATCTAAAATATCTGTAGAGCAGGCTGGTAAAAGACTAACTGAGCAAGCCGTAACAGAAACAGAAGCAAAAGATCAATCTAAAAAAAGCAGGGTAGTTTCTGAGCAAGCAAAAGAACTACAAGATCTTTTAGACAATAGAGCTCTTGTTGAGTCTTTAAAATCAAGAAGTACAGAAGATAAATTTTCTGTAGCTCAAGCTTTTGTAGAAAAAAACTTTGGTTTAGTTAAAGATCTTTTTAATACTAGAAGTCAAGCAGAAGAAAATGCTTTAAAAGAAATACTAGAAGAACAAATATTAGGTGAGTTTCCAGGTTCTGGAAATGGTAAGTAT
>Ga0181379_1000544_pt1 | contig 18499 bp, 30 predicted proteins | sample 2SPOviralmetaG_FD_130115 | JGI IMG/M metagenome (GOLD analysis project Ga0181379, IMG submission 130115) | Marine viral communities from the oligotrophic San Pedro Time Series (SPOT) site, San Pedro Channel, CA, USA - 2 SPOT_SRF_2009-07-10 | ecosystem: Environmental > Aquatic > Marine > Strait... | reverse complement strand
GTTGGTTTTTTTATCACAGTTACTTTTGTTTTGTTTAAAGTATTTAGTAAAGAAACACCGGAAAAGCCTGAAGAAATAGATTATTATTCAAGGCACCACTTACCGATAAAAAATAAAGAAAAAGATAAAATATATTAGAGACATTCCTTTAAGGGAATTGCATCTTTATAAATTTGCCTTTTCAAGAGAAGTTAAAGATGAAAAGAAAGATATTGAAGATGATGGTCGCAAATAAGAAACTTTCTCCAGGAGAAAGAATGGCGACTAGAGTAGGTTATATGGGTGCTGGCTTTTTAATTGCAGCACAGTGGACTGTTGAGCCTACATTATACATCTTAGGATTTGCATGTGTATTAGTTCAAACTGCACAGAAAAAACAATGGAATTTAGCAGTTTTACAGCTTAATGGATTGTTTGCCTGGTTGAAACATTTTTTCACTTGGTAATATAATTTTAAACTAAAAAAATATGCCAGAATTAGCCGAACTCAGACTCACAGCAGATTATATTAACGAAGCCGCAAAGGGAAAATCATTTAAAAACCCTAAAAGAAACCCAGTTCATAAGTGGGATCCACTAATAATACCAAGAGAAAATTATGGCATTACTGCACAAAGTAGAGGTAAAGAGCTAATTTTATATATGGATCAATACCCTATCAGAATGTCTATGGGCATGTCTGGTCACTTCAGGTTGACTGAAACAGGAAAAGAACATAAACACAGTCATTTAATATTTGAGGCCCATGATGGCACGTCTCTGTCATTCGTAGATGTAAGGAGATTTGGTAAATGGTGGCCAAATAGATATTGGTCAGAAGATAGAGGGCCAGATCCAACTACTGAGTTTGGTCAATTTTGTGATAATCTCAGAGATAATTTAGGTAGACCTGCATTTAACAAGCCAATTTGTGAAGTTCTCTTAAATCAAAAATACTTTAATGGTATTGGTAATTATTTAAGAGCAGAAATTATTTATAGAATTCCAAACTTAAATCCGTTCTTAATAGCAAGACAAGCACTATCAATATATTTTAATGAAATAACAGAACTTTGCTATAAAATACCACTAGAAGCATACTTAAATGGAGGAGGAAGTATTAAGGATTGGGATAATCCATTTGGAGTTAAAGCAAGTACTGATAAATTTATGAAATGTTATGGCAATCCTGAAATGGCTAAAGAAAAAGATAAAAATGGTAGAATGATATGGTACCATCCTAAATTTAAGTTAGATGCAAAAGGAGTGGCATAGAGATACTTCATTAAGGTGGAAAAGAAGAAAAGACATTGAGAGTTTAGTTTTTGATGTCGCCAACTGGTGCATGAATAATTTGTCGTCTAATGAAAAATTACCAAAGGTCTGGATAGATTGGAAAAGACAAAAGAGATGTTATGGAGAATATGATTATACTGATAATGAAATTACAGTCTATCCATTAATCCATGAAAAGGTAGAAGATATTATTGATACAACTATTCATGAATGGATTCATTTTTTACAAGACACTGAAGAAATTATAGAAAAAGAAAAAACATATAAGTTTTATAAGTCAGCTAATCCAATTGAATTAGAGGCAGTAGAGCTGGCTAAAAAATATACAAAAAAATATTTAAAAGAAAATAAACAATAAGTGATGATATTATATAATAATCAATAAATTTGCTCCGTTCGTCTAGGGGTTAGGACATATGGTTTTCATCCATAAAACAGGGGTTCGATTCCCCTACGGAGTACAGCGTTCTTTTTATAAAAGATATATAAGTTAGAAAGTTATTACCAGATAGTATAATGGTAGTACCTCTGGTTTTGGTCCAGATAGTCGGGGTTCGAATCCCTGTCTGGTAACTTTTTTATAAGCGAAAGTAGCTCAGCTGGTAGAGCATCACGTTGCCAACGTGAGGGTCGTGAGTTCGAATCTCATCTTTCGCTCAAATGGTCTGGTAGTTCAGTTGGTTAGAATACCTGCCTGTCACGTAGGGGGTCGCGAGTTCGAATCTCGTCCAGACCGCAAAAAAAAAAGGAGAAGTGCCAGAGTGGTCGAATGGACTGGTCTTGAAAACCAGCGTACAGTAATGTACCGGGGGTTCGAATCCCTCCTTCTCCGCCAAAATATTTATGATATAGGAGATAGATATTTTAACTGTTTATAAGATATATAAAATAAAAAGAATTAATATGTCAAAATCAATAGAAGAAATTTTGTTAAAGCCTTATAGTAAATGGGCTATGAAAATTAGAAGAGTTATTATTAACTTATATAGACCAGTTTTACATGATCGTTCTAATTCAATATTTAATCAACACCTATTAGCCTATCTTATGTTTGGGCTTTTTGGTTGTAGTGGAATTTTATTAGCATTAGGATTTGATCAACCAGAATTTGGCTATCCTTTTCTTTCAGGTTGGGTATTAGTTTTTATTACTCAAATTTATTTAAGATTCTTTCCACAAACATGGGCAGAAATGTATGATTATGAAAAAGCTGCATTTAGACAACTTCATAAGAAACGTAAGAATTGGAGCCCTAAGCTAAAATAGTGAGACTAATTGTTTTTCTATTTATTTTTACTTTAAGTTGCTCTCCATATAAAAGGGTAAAGCAACTTAATATGACGAATCCAAAGGCCAATAGAATTGCTAAAAAGTTTAAATACACTCAACCTCATAAAAGTTATAGTGATAAAAGTACATGGAGAAGAACCTTTAGGGTAGCTGGGCATGGTTACCACCGAACATATTAACGTTCTGTATTAAAAAAGAATGTTTGAAATAGTCTACCATCTTCTTTATTTTGTCCAAAATAGTCTAGTGAAGTGTGGAACATATTCCCTCTATATAAAATAAGCCTATTAAATTTATTTCCAATCATTGTAGTTATTTCCCATTTAGTCATGTCTTGAGAATCACGATTTACTTTTTTTTGTAATTCTTTATCTTTCGGCCACCATTCAAGACCAGTTTCTTTATGTCTAAATAAACCTGTACCTGCTGTAATTGGAGCATCTGGCGTTAAATAACACACTGCTGCCCAAGAAGTAGTTTGATCAGCATGGATCCAGCTTCTATTTCTTGAAGTAGTATATTGAAAAGCAGCATTAAATGGCGTAGTATCTTCCCATCCTAGAATTTTACCATGCATTGGTTCAACGTATTTTTGGATTATGTTTTTAGGTCCAGACCATCCTGCAAAACTTTTAGTTCTACCGCCTGGAAAATTCCCAGTTACTCCAAATTCTTGACTCAATGCAAATTTTCTAATTCCTTTAGGATTATCGTAAAAATCCTCTATAACGTAAGCTCCTGTGTACATAATTTTATTATTTTTATTAAGATAATATATATATCATCTTACTTAGAATTGTTTATAAACTTTCTTAGTTTTTAGTATATAATATTCATGAAAGGTAGAAAAGGCTTACAACACATTAGCGTAACCATAAAGGAAATTTATGATGCAATGAGGCCTAACGTCTATAAAAATAAAAAAAAGTACACTAGAAAAACCAAACATAAAGGAAATGAAGAAGATTAAGAATTTTTTTATAGGAATATTAGGTGTTATAATTGCAATTATAATGTTTCCAATAGCATTTCCAATAGTGGTTTATAAATCAATTATTAATTCAAAAAGAACAAAGAATGGCAAGTAACAGCGCATCAAAAAAATTAAATTGTAAATATTGCAACACTTCAGTGGATGTAGGAAAAGATACAACAGCAGTAACATGTTGGAGATGTACGGCAAAATTAGCAGGTGGACATGAGTGGACAGATAAGATATTTTTAGATGAGATTGAGGAGATGGTAAAAGGAACCGACAATGTCAAAGAAGAAACAACGGAATAAACTTTAATATAATTAATATGAAACAAGATAAAATAGAATTAAAGCCAAAGAAAAGAACTTTAAATGAATTAAGGCAAACTAAGGACATTGCGTATAAAGCTCCTTATGATTATAAAGTAACTGATGAAACATTATTTACCTTTTCAAGAAAAGGATTAAGAAAACTTATAGAAGATTTTCAAAGTTCTAATGAAACAGTTGAACAGTTTGTTAATTCAATCATATAATGGACATATTTGACGACTATCCTGATTTTAAAGATGAAGATTTTATCTATGATTGGTGTGCATCCATGGATGTTATGTATAATATAGTTACTAGTGGTAAAACATTTGAAGAATATTTATTAGAGCATACTGCAATTTACACCTCTAATAATACAGCAAACATTGAAGTTAATTATGCTAGTGAAAGTCAAGATTTTATAGTTTATCCATTTGATCCAACTGATATTCAAAAAGAAAACTTAGAAGAATTATTAGAGCATTTTGAAGAAGAGGAAGAGTATGAAAAATGTGCTAAGATTAAAAAAGTAATAGATGGGTATAGTGAATAATATTTTAGAAAAAGTAAGTTGGAAAACTCATAAGTGGAATTATAAGTTTGATCTTTTACAAATAGATTTACATGATAGTCAAGAATCTTGGGGATTTAGACTATTTAATTTTAGTGTAAATTATTATGATCATTCTTTATTGGCCTTTTATTTTAGGTTGCCAAATAAAACAACGGTTAAAAGATTCGTAATAGATCATTGGGATTTTTTATATCTATATAGACCTTTATATAGAGTATATGATAGGTTAAATGATAGAGAACTATGGAACCCAGATAGCTTTACGATAATTGACAAGATTAAATTAAAAATATTAGATAAATTATTTAACAGATAAATAATAATAAATTCATTAAATAAAATATGGTTTTTAATCAACAACATGTAAACCTACCAATATTAGTAACTATTTCTAAAAAACATGAATTCGCCTGGTTTAGAATGCCTAAGGTTGCGAGTAGTAGCATTAAAGAAAATTTAAAATCTTCAATAGATGAGGATATTAAAATTAAACAAAGGTTGCAGTCAATAAATGTAGATGATAATTATTTTAAGTTTACGTTTGTTAGAAATCCATGGGATAGGATAGCAAGTTGTTATAGAAATAAAATTCAAGAAAGGTGGAAATATAAAACATCTACTCCTTTAGAAAAAAATGGTTTAAATTTTAAAAACAATAAATTGACTTTAAATGAATTTTTAATTCTTTTAGAAGAAGGAAATAATAGATTCTATAACATACATTGGGCTCCACAGGATATTTTAGTAGATATGAATAAAATGGATTTTATAGGTAGGTTTGAAAATTTAGAAGAAGATTGGAAACATGTTTGTGAAAAAATTAAAATAGACTCTCTTAAATTACCTCATAAATTACAAACTAAACCTAAAAATAAATCTTATAGAGATTATTATAAAAATCAAGAATCTATTGATATCGTTTCAAGGATATATAAAAAAGAAATAGAATTATTTAATTACAAATTTTAATTATTTAAAAATGGGAATATTTAGTAAAAAGGAATTAAATAAGGACTCAAAGGTTTTGTTTTTAGTTACGTCTGCTGTAAATACATTATGGGGTAAGAGTGAATTAATAAGATTTACTGAAACAATAGCCACCATAAATAGTATAAATGCTAATTTTAACAACGCTGAAATATGGTTACTCGAATCAGGTGTTAGAGAAATTAATAAAAAACTAATAAAAGAACTTCCTAAAAACGTTATTTTAAAAAGTTTTTCAAAAGATCCTAATATTGTAAAATTTATTAAAGAGTCAATTGCTTATTCATTAACATTTATTGAAAAATGGAAAGTAAGTAATAAGAGCTATAAAGATTCTTTAAAGCTTACCTTCTTAAAAAACAGAACTGAAAGTTATGTTTTTAAAGAAATTTTAACTAAAAATAATTTAAATGGATTTGATAGGATATTTAAAGTTTCAGGAAGATATTCATTATCCCCTAATTTTAATATAGAACAGCATTTTGTAAAAAATAAATATGTCTTTATTAAGCCAATAAATAGCAATCAAAAACACATACCAATAGATAAAATATATCCATGTTTTTGTTGGAGCTTTGATGAAAGCTTAATAGATAACACAATTAATATGTTTATAGATTTAGAAAAAATAATAGAAGAGATGTTTAATAAAGTAGGTTACATTGATATAGAACATCTTTTATATCATACATTAAGTAAAGATTCTGTAAAAGAGGTTAATAAAATGGGAATATTTGCAAACATAGGAGAAAAGGGATATGTATTTATCTAATGTAGAAAATAAAATAGAGCAAATAGGTAAGGTTTTTATTTTAAACTTAAAATCTAAAAACGAAAAGCTTAAAGATAAATTACGCAATCTTAGTATTCAAAATAGGTTTAAATGGGAAATTGTAGTAGGTGTAAATGGAACAAATACTGATATTAAGTGGAAACCTTTTCCAACATGGAAATTAAAAGATCACTCTAACTCTTGGTGGAATAGAGAAATTAAAGAAGGAGAAATAGGCTGTGCAATAGGTCACTATCTTATGTGGAAGCAAGCCTATGAAGAAGGTCATGAACTTTGTCTGTTTTTAGAAGAAGACTTTAACCCAATACATTCATTAGAAAATTTAGATCTAAAAGATTTACCAGAAGATGTAGATGGTTTTTATTTAGGCAGAAGTAAGGTAAATCCAAATGAAGTTGAAGAAGAGGTTGGAAGGAATTGGCTTAAAGCAGGGTACAGTTACAATATGCAGTCATATTGTTTGACAAGAAGTGGCTTAGAAAAAATATTAAAATATGACTTCTTAAATAATATAATGCCAGTGGATGAGTTTTTACCAGCAACTTATATTAAACATCCTAGAAAAGATGTAGCAGACTTGTTTAAGCCAGCTTTAAATTTTTATGCACATAAACAAGAACATATTACACAAACTTCAAACAAAAAAACTTCACAAACTGAAAATAGTAAACCTTTTAAAAAATATAAAATATTAGATGATTCCGATTGGGATGTATGGAAACAAAGATACTTAGATCCTATTATTCAACGAGGTGAATGGGATTTGATAGTAGATCACATTGGAGATGAAGTGTACGAGTTTCCCTTGTTTACTAAAACCTTCTGTGATGAAATTATTGCAATGACAGAAGAACTAGACAACTGGACATATGCAAGGCATGAATTCTATCCAACGACTGACGTTCTTTTACAGGATATTGGCATGAATAGAATTTATGATAAGGTTTTAAATGAAATTATTAGACCAATGTCAATTCACATTTGGAAGCTTGAAGGTAAAGGTTGGAATAAGTTAAATAATGAAAACTTCTTGGTTAAGTATTTACCGGACGCTCAATCACATTTATCATTACACCACGATCACAGTCACTTAAGTCTTGTTGTAAAGTTAAATGATGAGTTCGATGGAGGTGGAACTTACTTTCCTAAATATAGTTTATTGTCAAATCCAGAGAGAGTAGGAACTGCAACAATTCATCCAGGTCAAATAACACATAGACATGGTGCAAGGCCAATTTATTCAGGTCGGAGATATATTACAGTCTCATTTATTAAACAAGACTCTGATATATAAATCAACAACTTTAATAATTAAAAAAAAATAAAATTAAAATACAATGGAATTAAGTAATGTTTTAGATGTGGCCAATTTATTTGTTTATGGAGTTGATACTAATGTTATAGGCGATGCAATGCCAGTTAACTTAGATCAAGGTGTAGATAAATCAGGTACACAAACGAGTTTATTAGTGCATAATGCTAATAAAGAATATAGAATATGGGTATATGATAGTGTTCAAGAACAATGGGAAGATTATGGTCAATTAGAATCTACTCAAAGAGCTTTTACATTTCCATGGATAGAAAATTATACTAAAATATTCTTTGAAGCTATTAACCCTACTGCAAGCCAAGAACTTAGGTTAGTAGGTATGGGTGGTAATGTATTAATTGATGGAGATCCAAGTGATGGGATAACTAGTAGTGATACTCTTTTTGGAGATGAAGGCTTAAGTTCACTAGGTGGCAGTGGAATTATATCAGCAGGTCCAAGTGGTCCAAGTGGTCCAAGTGGTCCAAGTGGTGATGATGCTTTTACAACATTCATTGAAGATGGTAATGGTAATATTGTTCCTACAGCAGATGCACAATACAATATAGGAGAGGCAGGCTCAAGACTAGGAGACTTGTTTACGGCTAATATAACAACAGGTGATCTATTATTAAATAACAAATCTCCTGAAAATCCAAACATTGTTGACGGTACTTCTGGTATTTGGAGAATTCAAGAAGGTGAAAATGATCTTTTTATTATTAATGAAGTTAATGGTAAGAGATATAAGTTTAGTTTAATAGAAATTACACAATGATTAAGGTAAAGAACTGGCTACATTTTGTAGATTCTTGTTCTAAATATAAATATATTGTAATAAGTGGACCTCAAAGATCAGGGACAACATATGTTGCAGAGGAATTAGCAAATGAATTAAAATATAGACATGTTGATGAAATGCAACATGGTATAAGTCAAATGAATAAAATGCTAGCCTATATTGGAAATGTACCATCAGTTGTTCAAGCCCCAGCTTTGTCTCACAAGCTACATACATTAGAAGGAGATGATGTTTTAGTAGTCTTTATATTAAGAAACAGTGAAGACATTTGTAAAAGTGAAAATAGAATAAATTGGCAAGGTTTTTCTGGTGAAATGTTTAATTATGAAATGGAGTTTAAAGAACATGTTAATAGAATTTGTAAATTTAAAAACAACGCATCTATGAAAAAGTGGGCGTGGAGAAGACTACAAAGACCTAATATGTTAGTTGAATACATGCAACTTCCATTTGATTTTATAAAACAAAGTAAAGGGTTTGTAAAAAAAGAAGATAGAGTAAACTTTAGAAAAAAGCAAACAAGATGAAACCAGTTTTTATTATTGGTTCAGTTTTAATACCAAATTCAGGTAGATTTGACTACACTGAAAATCGAAGTTATTTTTCAGATAGGGAAAGATATTCACAAACAACATTTGCTATTAATTCTATTTATGCAATTTATCCAAATGCTAAGGTATATGTAGTTGATGCGTCTTTAGATACTGAAGCTGCAGGTGAATTATTATTTCAATATGAACATTTATGGAAAGCTAAAGATTTAGAATGTATAAGACTCGCAGAGGTAGATGCACAAAAAACAGTTATTTTAAATACTCATGAAAATAAGTCGTATTGTGAAGCCTTATTATATTCTACATTTTTAAAACATTATAAAGATAAATTAAAAAAATACGATTATGTAATAAAGCTCTCAGGTAGATACAATTTAACTGAAAATTGTGGAACTGGTTTAATAAACAAAAGTGATGTTTATTTTAAAAAAATATGGGATGCTCCTAATCCAGACAAAGAACATTGGGCCTATAAAGACTTGATGATACCGGGTCAAGAACCTTGGGAAATGAATTGGACTCCTAGTTTTTGTTTTGCATTTGGCATTAATAGGCTTGATGAATTTGTAGATTTTTGGAATTTTGTTCTAGAAAACACTAAAGAAACAAATAGAAGCTGTGAAAGACTAATTCAATATTGGCTTTGGAAAAATAACCTAACATCTAAGGAATTAAGTTGGAAAATATTAGCATTTACTGGAGACAATGGTAGATTGTGGTATTGGTAGTTGATATATAAAAATAAACATTTTTATTATGGAATTACAAAACCCCTTAAAAGAGTCTAACATATTTATATATGGAAAAGACATTAATATTATTAATGATACTCCACCATTGGATGCTTCATTTGGAATATCCAAATCAGATGAACAGAATGCAATTTCTGTCCTTTTAGATGGAAGACATTTTAATATATGGAAATGGATAGAAAGCTCAGCTATATGGGAACCTATTGGAGAAGTAAATAATAAAGAAAATATAATACTAGGTTGGATAGATGGCATAACTAAATATTATTTTCAAGCAATAAATCCAGGATTTGGTACTCAAATTAGTGTTATAGGAATCGCCGGAGACGTTTTAGTAGATTCTGATCCTAGTGATGGTATAACCGATGGAGAACTTGGAATACTAAAAAATAATAATCAAATTAATGCAAGTATTAATCCTATTAACAGTATAGGAATTAAAGGTGAAAAGGGAGATAGTGGAATTATTTCATCCGGACAATTTAAATGGTCAAATTGGATGGGCCAGGCTCCTGGTTTTCAAGCTGGAAATATGGAATATGGTGGAGTTGCAGCCTATGGCGAGGCTACACAGTTAACATTTCATAAAGAAGATGCAAACGGGGTAGACCAATCAACATTTTTAGACCAATATTTAAACGCTAAATCTGGTCAGATTAAAACAATACTTGATGCCAATCCAAGTCATAATAATGTTTATCAAATAGTAGGAGCAAGTATAGACAGTAATGGAAACTATGTATTTGATGTATATAATGTGTCCTATGATGATATTGCAGTTACTACAGGAAGTACTGAAGTATATTTTGTACTTGTAGGATCTGAAGGACCACAAGGTCCAAGTGGTCCTAAAGGTGAAAAAGGAGATACTGGAGAAGATGGAAGAGGAATAAATGGTGCATCAATGTCACAAAACTTTGAATTACAATTAAGTTTTACAGATGGAGGTAGCAAGGTTTTTCCACCTATGGGAGGTGCTGATGGAGCTAAAGGAGATAAAGGAGATCAAGGTGCAATGGGTATCCCAGGTTTACAAGGTCAAGCTGGTCAAGATGGTATAGGTCTTGATGGAGCTAAAGGAGATAAAGGTGAAGCTGGACTTGATGGTTCTGCTGCAAATCAAGGTCAAAAAGGTGATAAAGGAGAATCTTTAGATATGGGAGGTACAATGACTTCACATATTATACCAGATTCAAATGCATCTTATGATTTAGGAAATGCTGAATATAAAATCAGACACCTTTTCTTATCTGATAATTCAATGTACATTGGAGACTCATGGCTTAGAGCAGATGGAGGTAAAATTAAAATGCCAAGTTTAATAGTAAGTGGTATTAATTTAAATAATGATGGTCAAGTGAATGAAGTAGATGGAAGTTCAGGTCATTGGTCAATTCAAGAAGGAAGCGATGATTTATTCTTAATTAATAGGTTAAGTGGTAAAAAATATAAGTTTAATCTTACAGAAATGTAAAATAATTAAAACAGAATTAAAGGGCTCTTAGTGGCCCTTTTTTATTTTAATATATAAACTAAGTTAATTTAAATAATATAATTAAAAAGAAATACAATATGAATACATTATGTTTATGTATGATCGTAAAAAATGAAATGGCGGTCTTAAAAGAAAACTTTGATTCAATAGTAGATCATCTAGACTATTGGGTTATTTGTGATACTGGTTCTACTGATGGAACTCAAGAATTTATCAAAAACTATTTTAAAGAAAAAGGAATTCCAGGAGAATTACACGAAGAAGAGTGGGTAAATTTTGGCCACAATAGATCTTCATATCTAAAACATGCACAAGGTAAAAGTGATTATTTTATAATATTAGATGCAGATTTTATAGTAAATGTAAAAGATAAAGATTTTAAAAGTAAATTAAAAGGTAAAAGCATAGGATATACTATTAGGTATGAAGGTCCAACAGATTTTAGACAAATGTTTATCGCATCTGGTAATATATTATGGAAATATGTTGGAGTCACTCATGAATATATTACAAGCGATGAAGCACATACTATAGAAAAATTTGATGGCTTTACTATAACACATTCAGCATTAGGTTCTAATAGGGCGGACAAATATGAAAGAGATATTGAAATGTTGACACAAGGTATAAAGGATGAACCGAATAATTCAAGATACCATTTTTATTTAGCAAATAGTTACAAAAATATTAATGAACCTGAAAAGGCTTTAACGTACTATTTAAAAAGAGCAGAAATGGGAGGTTGGCCAGAAGAAGTGTATTATGCATTATATGAAGCAGGTAATTGTAGACAAAAAACAAATAGTGATTTTGAAACAACAGCTTTGCCTTTGTATTTAAAGGCATTTAATTATAGAAAAAGTAGACTAGAGTCTTTATATGAGATTGTAAAATACTATAGAACTAATGAGATGTGGAAAGAAGGATATGCATATGGTTTATTAGGTTATGAGACTACATATCCAGAAGATATATTATTTATTAATAAAGCAATACATACTCATCAATTCTTAGACGAATTAGCAGTATGTGCCACTAATAGCGGGCATCATGATTTTGCAATTAAATTATATAATAAACTACTAAATTTAGATTTTTTATCAAAGAATGATATACAAAGAATTAAAAATAATAAAGATTATTCATTAGAACAGCTTAAAAAAAAAGTAGTCGAAACGTTTTCATTAAATGAAAATAAAAGTGAATTTAAAGAAAATAAAAGAAATATATTTTTATTTTGGACAGGCAAAGAATATAAACTAATTAAAATACTTAGAGATTTAATTTATTTACATTCTACAAATGGTAAAGGGTATAACGTAGTATTAATTACTCCTGAAAATTTAAAAGAATATGTAAAAGACATCCCAGAATATTTTTATGATATGCATCCTGCTCATCAGGCTGATTTTGTTAGAGTTAGTGTAATATGTGATCAAGGAGGAATATGGTTAGATTCAGATACTTTAGTTACAGAATCTTTAGATTCTTTATTTGATATTATTGATAATAATGAAGGATTTTTAATTAAAGAAAATAATGAAGTGTTATGTAATGGTGTTTTTGGAAGTAGGAAAAACACTAAATTTATGCAAACTTGGAAAAATAATTTAAGAAAAAATTTAGACGAAAAGAATGGAAAAATAGAATGGTCAGAAATAGGAAGTGATATGCTACAGGAGATGTATTATGAGAATTCTAGTTTATTTAAAAAATATGAAATAATTAATGGATTAGATACAATATATCCAATTAATTGGAATCAATGCACAGATGAGTTAATTAATAAACCATATGATAATTATAAAAATATAGTTAAAGAGTTTCAACCACTTGTATTATTAGTAAAATTCGTTTATTTAGAACTTGAAAATAAAACAGAAGAAGAAATATTAAATGGAAATATGCCAATTAACTATTTTATTAATAAATCTTTTGAAAATGCTAAAAAGATTATTTATTTAAAAATAGCTAAAAACATGGGTACTTCAATGGACACATGTTTTAAAGAAAATGAAGAACACTATACTTATAGCAGATTTTATAAAGATTGGAATCATATAAATTTTTATAAAAGTAAAATAATAACGCTTGCCCATGAGTCCAATATTATTAAATTTAAAAAAGTTTATAAAAAAATATTTGAATATGCTGAAAAAGTTATAATTATTAGGGATCCATTAGATCGAGTTGTGTCAGGTTATAACTATTTAAATTCACTCCCAAAAGTAATGGAATTTCATCCAGAATATGTAGATAAAGATTATGATTTTTGGTTAAATAAAATTAATAGAAATACTATAAAAGATACTAACTCAAATTACTCTTCAATGTTTGTACATTTTGATACTTTGCAATGTAATGCAATTGACTATGATGAAGAAGTATATCACGGTAAAAAGTATAATTGGATTGACATGGGTAACTTATCTAGTTTAAAAAATGTTTTTAAAAAATTAAATATTAATTTTAAAAACGTCTCACATATAAATAAAACTTTAGAAAAATCACAACCTCTTCCAGAGAAATATGTAAAGTTATTTCAAGAAAAATTTAAAGAAGATTTTAAATTATATAATATTATAAACAACGGCTAGACAAGTTAAGTTCGGAAATGTAAAAAAGGTATGTCGTATATTTATCGCCACAATAAGCTAGATAAATTCTATAAACATAGAATGATTAGTGACGCTAGTCTATTCCATAATAAAATAATAAAATCTTATAATCTAAGATTATGTTGTTTTGTTCTCAAGGGCTGTATCTAAGGTAATATTCCAATATATACCTTATGAAAATATTTGGCAAAGCTCCTAAAAAATCAAATTTAGGCATAAAAGGGCTTCGAGCGGCCTATTGGAATTTAACACCTAAAGAACTTACTGAAATTACATTGAATGCAAGGCAAGGAGAGCTTACTTCTACTGGTGCATTATCTATTAAAACTGGTAAATTTACAGGTAGATCACCAAAGGATAGATTTATTGTTAAAGATGATGTTACAAGAGAAGCCGTTGACTGGGGCGATATTAATATTGCATTTGATGAAGATAAGTTTGATCAATTACATCAAAAAATGCTTAACTATCTTAAAAACAAGGAAGTTTATGTTAGGGATGTATATGCATGTTCTGTAAATGAGTTTAAGTTAAATGTTAGAGTTATTAATGAATTTGCATGGTCAAATCACTTTGCAAGTAATATGTTTAATAATCTTAAAGAAGAAGAAATAGCCGATTTTATACCAGAATGGCAATTAATTAATGTACCAGGTTTCGATGCCGATCCAATAGTTGATGGAACTAGGCAAGAAAATTTTGCAATTATTAATTTCACAAAAAAGATTATTTTAATTGGAGGGACTGGATATACTGGTGAAATTAAGAAAGGTATTTTTTCAGTTTTAAATTTTGTATTGCCAGTTGAGCATAATGTATTATCAATGCATTGTTCTGCTAATGTTGGAAAAAGAGGAGATACTGCTGTATTTTTTGGACTTTCAGGTACTGGTAAAACTACATTGTCTGCTGATCCAAATAGAATGTTAATTGGAGACGATGAACATGGTTGGCACAAAAATACAATTTTTAATTTTGAAGGTGGATGCTACGCAAAATGTATCGACCTTTCAAAAGAGAAAGAGCCAGATATATGGAACGCGATTAAAACAGGTGCAATTTTAGAAAATATAATTTTTAAAGAAGGTACTAATGAACCTGATTTTACAAGGTCTGATATTACTGAAAATACAAGAGTTAGTTATCCATTAGAGTATATTAATAATTTAGCAGAAGGTGCAAAGGGTGATAATATTAAAAATATCTTCTTTTTAACGGCAGATGCATTTGGAGTTTTACCTCCTATTTCAAAATTAGATAAAGAGCAAGCAATGTACCATTTTATTTCTGGATATACTGCAAAGGTTGCAGGTACAGAAGATGGCATAGATGAGCCTACGACTACGTTTTCAAGTTGTTATGGAGCACCATTTTTACCACTACACCCGATGAAATATGCAGAAATGTTAGGTGATAAAATGGAAGAGTCAAATGTCAATGTATGGTTAATTAATACAGGTTGGACTGGAGGCCCTTATGGGGTTGGTGAGCGCATGAGTCTAAAATATACTAGAGCAATGATTAATGCTGCCCTAGAAGGATGGCTAGACAACGTAGAATATGTTACACATAAAATATTTGGTTTAAAAATGCCAATTGAATGTCCTAACGTCCCTGGAGAGGTATTAATACCAAAGGAAACTTGGAAAGATGGAAAAGAATATGATAAAAAAACATTATTTTTACAACATCAATTTGAAAAAAACTATAAATCTATTAAAAAATAATTATAAACAATGGCTAGAGCAATTAAATTTGGAAATGTAAAAAAAGGTATGTCACATATCTATCGTCGTAATAAATTAGAACTAGATAAATTAGATAATACATTAATGAGTAGAAATGGCCTTTCTGAAAAAGCTATAAATGAGATAGATTGGATGAGAGATCAGCTTATTTTACGCATGAATGACTGTATAGAAGATTAAACAAATCTATATTCCATCATATAATTATTGATGGAACTCCTAATAAAAAAGTGGCAATCTAAATTTGGAATCAGTGATTGGCAAATAAAAACAGAAAGAATCTTACCAGAACAAATAGAATATAGTGGTGAAACTTACTTTGTTGCTATTGAAAGAGACTTTGATAAAAAGGAGGGCACTATTTATCATGACATAGATCTTTGTGAAGAATCAATAGTTCATGAATTATTACATGTTAGAAATCCTGAAAAAGATGAGGATTGGGTAAATATGAAAACAAATCAACTTTTAAAATTAGAATATGAGAAGTAAAGAAGAAATAGCCTTGATGTGGATAGTACTCATTATCGCAGGTTTAATAACAACTGCAATAATGCCAGAGATATTATTATTTGTAGTTTTAGGCTACTGTCTATGGGGACTATATACTCATTATAGTAATAAATTATGAAAAGATTAGTAAAGTTCATGGGTTTAATGATGGCAATGCTAGTTGCCATGTTTCAGCCATTGCAAATTACTCATGGAGCAGATGGATGTTGCGCCACCTGTCAAATGAAAAAAGAAGATGAAGACGCGATAGAGTTAGTAGAAGATAAAGGTGAAATAAGTTAATGAGAGAACCAAAAGAAAAGGCCCAAGAAATATTAAAAGAAATGTACGAATGCGGTAAAGACATGATGGTACCTAGGCATGTGACAATTAATTGTGCAAAGGTAGCATTGAAACATATACAAAGGCAAAGTCAAAATAACCGACAATATAACTATTGGTTAAAGGTCGCGGAGTTTATTGATAAATAATATATGAAAACTTATGAAGAATTTATTAATGAAGCCCTTTCTCAGTCAAAGATAGAAAAAATCATTAAAAGGGTTTATCCACAAGTAGTTAAGGATCTTGGAGGAGAAGCAAAGCCAGTTGAGGTATATGAAAACATGTGGGATAGATTAGGCGCGGTTGCAGTTGATGACCTAAAACTAGAACAAGGTAATCCAAATGCACAATATGATCCAGATGAAGACATAATTTATATTTACTCAGAAGTTACTAATACATCTGAACAAATTATCAGATCTTTATTACATGAACATACACATACTATACAAGATCAAAAAGAGTTTAAGAAGCTATATGATAATGGTTATAAATATTCAAACCATCCATTTGAGTTAGAGGCTTTAGAGGCAGAAAAGAATTGGAAAAATTACAAATGAAACACTTAAAACTATTCGAAGAGCTTATTAATGAGATAGGTGATGCTGGCGCAAAGCCATACAAATGGAAATGGATGGATGGAAGGTTTACTTCATATTCTCAATTTAAAACAGATTCTGGCTTAACATATAAAGTAAATACAGAGATAGACGATAGAAGTAGACTTAATCATGGTCTCGTTTTAACAATAGAATATGGGGTTGAAAGTATTTGGTCAAAATCATATACAGTAGACTATGAAGTAGTTACTAATAGAGGTGAATTGTTTAGAATTATGGCAACCGTTGTAGATATTGTAAAAGCATTTATGAAAAAATATCCAGAAGTAGAGTATATAGAGTTTGAAGGTTCAAAAAACGAGACTGGAGATCAGAGAAGAAACAAACTTTATATGGCATATATCAAAAAACACTTAAAGCCAAAAGACATTGAAGATGATGGCAATACAATAACAGTAAAACTATGAAAACGTACGAACAATTTACAGCAGAGAACTTACAAGATAAACTTGCTAAGAAGAGAGCCCTTCGAAAATTTGATGAACTTAAGTTTAAGTCTAAGATAAAGGGTAAACAAAAAGAAAAGGTATTACAGTTCTTAGATACACACTGGAACTTTGAACTACAAGGCACAGAAGTTTGGTGTATCGGCGGCCCATCATATGATCGTGAAAAGGTTATTATCAACAAAGACGGAGAACATCATGTGTTAGCCATATGAAAACAAGAGCATCAGTTAAGAAACGCCACCCAGAAGATAAACTAGTAAGACGTAAAGGCAGACTATTTATAATTAATAAATCTAACCCTAGATATAAACAAAGACAGGGTTAACTAACACTAAATAATGAGTAAAGCATATTTTAAATTTCTTAATACAAAGGACATGGGTTTTCACCATGTAGAATCAACAGGCACATTAGAAGAAGACGTCTTAGAATCATTTATAGCCACCTTTTGGGATATGAATGGAATAGAGGAAGATGCAGAAGAAGCCAAAAAATCAAATAGAATCATATTAGATCTTGGTTACAATATAGGCAACGTTGAATACAGAGACCAAGATGACAATATAGTCCTAGAAGTAGAGTTTGATGTTTGGTAAAAAATAGAGTTAAATATATTAATGATTAGATTAATATTAATATGCCTCGTATTATTTTTAAATAGTTGTGAAAAAGGTTGCACAGATCCGAATGCAGCAAATTATAATTCTAATGCAAAAAAGGATAATGGCTCCTGTTATTACTTAAATCCACCAACCAATTTAAATTTTACAATTCAAAATGAACAAAATAGTAGGCTTGTAACGGTTGAGGCCTCAGCCGCTAATGAAAACTATTTTACAACAACATTTTTTGAAAACAATGAAGAGACTACAGTGCAATCAGTTGATGGATTTGCTATGTATACTTATAGTGATACAGGTTGGCAAAAGATTCGGGTTAGAGCACATTTAAATGCAACTTCATATATTGAACAACTTGACAGTGTAAATTTAAGTTTTGGTCAAATAGTAGACATTGGCTATCAATCACCACAAAGCTATCCTGGCTTACAAAATGTGTGGAGTGATGAATTTAATGATTCTGTGATTGGTGATGACTGGACATTC